>OMCM01000009.1_pt1 | contig 200276 bp, 179 predicted proteins | sample 1645021 | NCBI WGS metagenome assembly OMCM01 (sample SAMEA103958142, study PRJEB25191) | human gut metagenome | biome: human-associated habitat [ENVO:00009003]; feature: intestine environment [ENVO:2100002]; material: feces | place: Germany | collected 2013/2015
GGATAAGCACTACCTGCGCAAGCACGGCGCGAATGCTTATTATGGGCAGGGCTGAATTCCACTATAAATAGAGATATCCACCGGGCAACCGGTGGATATTTTTAATGCAGTATTATCAGGAAACTTCTAAAAACTGGTTTGAAAAGTGAAAATGTGTATAGCACACCGACTGCTTCTTCAAACCTCCTCGTAAGACTGACGCCTTGTTAGGACGAATTGTGCAAGATGCAGGTTTGGCGCAACACGAAATCTCATCGTAAAACATTCATCTTATATTTTGCGCCAAACTAAAAAGATGCAAGCAAGCATGCGGCAAAAGCGATAGCCGTTAATTGTGCGGTGCTGCCTTAGAATAATATCTGCATTTCTTCAGGATATAAACAGGCAGGCGCATTTTGCACCTGCTCGTTTGCAATTATCGTTTCAGATGTTTTACGATCTCATCTGCGATATCCGCGCGGCACTCGTCAATTATTCCGAAATCCTTTTCCTTGTAGTTCCACGCAGCACGGCCGAAACCAAATTTGTCGAATACAGCATGGATATCATCGTACCAGCGGAGCAGGTCAGCGCCGCCCACCTTGTCGATAACACCATATTCCCCACAGTATACCGGGACGTTCATTTTTCTGCCGACATCAGCGGCTACCTGCATTTCCGCTTCCATGAAACGGCGGTCTACGATATCTATGGGGTAATTCTCGTAAGCCTGCGCGAGGTCCGGACCGATAAATTTAAGGGATTTTTCATAATATTCCTTTGTTGGACCGGGATAGCTTATCTCACACTCGTCCGTCATTTTATCTATCCAGTGCGCTTTCTGATGCGTGAACACCAGCGGATTGTAGTAGTGGAAATTGAACACGATATGCTCGTCGCACGGTTTGTCAAGCAGCGTAAGACCGAAAATCCCATTCTGATAAATGCCGCCGATGAGCACGAAATTCTCCGGGGCGTACCTGCGTATTTCGGTTATCGTGCGCGCTGCGATACGGTTCCATATCTCCGCAAAACGGCGCTCGGTTATCTCGTTGAGCAGCTCGAAAGCAACATCATTCCGATTTCCGAAACGCTTTGCAATGCGGCTCCAGAGGTTCACGAAAATATCCTGATAATGCTGATTCTCGAAGAATCCGGATTCCTGCTCGCCCTTGTCGAACGAAAAACCCATAGTCTTGTGCAGGTCGAGGATTATATTCAGTCCGTGCGTCCTGCACCAGTCTGCGCAGCGCTCCAGCAGTTTCAGTCCGCTATCCAGGACGTTGCCGTTTTCATCAAGGATTATGTTGTAGTCGAACGGCAGGCGCACATGGTCGCAGCCCCACGAAGCTATTTTTGCGATATCCGATTCGGTAATAAAGCTCTCGATATGCTCCTTTTCGTAGCCGCACTGGGATAGCCAGCCGCCGAGGTCAACGCCGTTCCTGTATCCCTTGAATTCGTTCATTTTCAGCCCTCCTCTGCCGCTGTGAAGTCCACGGACTTATATTCTGCGGTAAGCGGAACCGTGCCGTCAAACGCGTTCAACCAGCCGTCGACGCCTGTTCCCGGCCATACGTTCATCATTATTTTGCCGGGCGTGGAGGGAATATTCTCGGTCGCCGTGTAGACCGCCTCGCCGTCAACGTACCATGTGATGCTGTCCGCCTGCCAGTCGAAACCGTAGGTGTGGAACTCCTCGGAAGCATCAAAGCCGAGGTCGTACAGGAATTCGTGATTTCCCTTGCCGTCGGTGAAGTAGTTGAACTGCACCTTTGTGGTGTCCTTGCCGAGAAATTCAATGTCTATCTCGTCCCACGGGTTGTTGTCGGAGGGTCCCGTATATGTGAAGAATGAGCTTACAACGCCGTCGTTCTTTATCGGCTTCATAACGACCTCGTACATGCCGTACCCGTAGAAATCCCGTGAACGGAACTCAGCGCCGGAATAGGGCGGCTTGTCCAGCAGGTCCTTATCAATAGTGAGCTTCATTGAGCCGTCGGAAATACTGCCGTTGCTCTTGCGCCAGGTGCAGTTGAACATCGAGCCGTTCGACCAGCCGTCCGAAAACTCGAATTTATCGCTTACATCGTCGTAGGTTCCGGTCAGGTCTGCGAGAACGCTGCTTTCAGCCGGAGCTTCTGTGGTTTCAACTTCGGAGGTTGCTGCTTCTGCGATCTGCTGACTTTCTGACTGAGAAGATGACTGGATATCCGAAGATGTACCGTTATTCGCGGAACAGCCGCAGAGTGCGACAGTCCCTGCGATGAGCATAATGCTGACAATATGTTTTTTCATAATATATCACGTTCCTTTCTGGGGTCTGGGAGTTCTGCCTTGTATTTTGATTTTAGCATAAAATCCCGCGCGATTATATTACGATACGCATAAAAATATCACGTTTTTAGTTTTATTTTATTTCCACTCCGGCTTTCATTCCGGAGGACGAATGGTAGTACTTCTCGCGGTATTGCTTCGGCGTAAGACCGGTCTCCTCGCGGAATTTCTGGATAAAATGACTGTGGGAGCTGAACGCCAGGAAATTCCCGACGTCCACCGCTTCATACCGGGAATATTTCAGCATCTGGCAGGCGGCGTCTATCTTTTTCTTCAATATGTATCGGTTGAGGGTCAGTCCGGTTTCCGTGCGGAACAGTTTTGAAAGGTACTGCACCGAAAGTCCGAGTTCCTCCGCAATGTCGCTCACCATCAGCTTTTCGTGCAGGTGGTCGTAGACGTACTCCATGCATTTCGTGACCTGATAGCAGTAGCTGCTGCCGTTTTTCAGCCTAGCCATTCGCTCTGTGAAATCCGTGATTAGCTCGGAGTGTATCGCGTTTATCTCCTCCGGAGAAGCCGCAAGGTCCGCTTTTCTTATATAGAGGTCGCTGAGGTTGTAAGCAGTTTCGCGCTCCATTCCGCCCTCAACGCAGAAGCGCGTGATGAACGACACCGTTATAACAAGGTGGTATTTCAGATTCCGCAGGCGGTCGGTAGAAAGCACGCCGAAGCCCTCCCCACCAAGCGGCGTGGAAAGCGTTCTTGCGGCGTCCATGTCGCCACGCTTGACAGCCTCGTAGAAACGCATTTCGTTTTCTACCGGGGTGTGGGTCATGGAGTTTTCGCGCATTTCAAACTCCATGCGCGACAGTTCTTTGTGTAGTTCACTCATTGCCTTTTCTCCTTTTTATAAGGAAGTATCATTGAATATATTATACAAAAAAATCTCACGTCCGTCAAGCATTTCGGATAAACTGACGATACAAATGTTAAATTTCTGATATAACGCAAGTTAAGTAAATGCTATAATATAGACAACAAAGGGACAGACAGCCGAAAAAACTACGACAGTCTGCACGACACAAACGCAATCTGAAAGGAAGAATCACCATGAAAAAGTTTATCTCCGTTATTACCGCTGCTGCCGCAGTCGCAGCAATTTCCGCTACCGCAGGCGCTTACTCCATCAACAAGGATCTCGGATTCGGTTGGAGCAACAGCGTGACCATCGGCGCTGAGGAATTCGCAGACGTGACTCCCGACACTACGGTCACCATCACCTACAACGTAAACGAGAGTCTCGCCGCTATGGAAGGTCAGGACTACTGGTGTATCAAGCCTATGGTGAACGATGCGGGCTGGCCTTTCATCAGTACCCTTAACGGCGCAGTCCTTTCCGAGGGAGGCGACAGCTACACGCTTGAGATGGACAGTGATTCCATGAGCTTCACTATCCCTGCCGACCAGCTTGAGCTTCTCCAGAATGCAGGCATGGCGATTATGGGTCACGGCATAGAACTGCTTGAAATGACATTTTCTGACGAGCCTGCCGCTGCTCCGGCAGAGAGTGCTGAAACTCCTGTCGAGGATGAAACTCCCGCAGAGGATTCCGCAGCCGCTGAAACTCCCACAGAAACCACCGCTCCCACAAAGGGCAATCCCGACACCGGCGTTTCCGGAATCGCAGCAGTAGCAGGCGCAGCGGTTATCGCAGCCGGCGTACTTTTCGCGACCAGAAGAAAGTAATTCCGTTTACGAAAGGAATGAGCAGAATGAAAAACATCACACGACTCACAGCAGCGGCGCTTGCGATATGCTCCGTTCTCGCGGTTACGGGCTGCGATGAGCAGCAGGAAATCAGCAGCGCTCCGGATTCCTCCAACGCTCCGGCGCAGGCAACTACCGCGGCTACCACAGCAACCATGAACAAGGATGACGCAGACAAAATCGCGGAAATCGACATCGGCGCTGAAAAGCTGGAAAACGGCGTTGTGAAGTTCCTGTCATCATGGGATTTAAACCCTGCTGAGGGACAGCCGGTGGCTCCGGCACTGGAAATGTTCCAGAGCCAGTTCGGCGGCAGGATAGAGTACATCAACACCCCGTGGGACAGCCGTTACGACAAGCTTGCAGTGCTGGTGCAGGCGGACGATTCACCGGATATGTTCAGCGCAGGCGACATGGACGTGTTCCCCAAGGGCGCTATCAGCGGAATGTTCGACCCGCTTGATGATTACGTTGATTTCAGCAGCGAGCTGTGGGCACCCATGAGTGCGGTAAATGAGCAGTTTGCATTCAACGGAAGCCACTATGTAGGCGCTGTTGATGTAGAAGGCGACTGCGTGATGTTCTACAACAAGAACACTATCCGCGATAATTCCCTTGACGACCCGGCGGAACTTCTCGCAGAGGGCAATTGGACATGGGAAACATTCTGGGATATGATGACCAAATTCTGCGACGTTGACGCTGAAAAATACGCCACCGACGGCTGGTGGTTTGAAAGCGGATTTTCCCTTACTACAGGCGTTCCATATGTCGGCATGAGCGACGGAAAGATCGTGCAGAATCTTGACAACGCCATGATCGAAAAGGCGCAGAACTTTATGCTGAATATGAATAAGAACAGCCTACAATTCCCCAAGGCGCAGTTCAACTGGCAGGTTCAGCCCAGGCGTCTTGCTGATGGAAAGACGCTGTTCTATCCGGTAGGTCTGTACGCGATGTATCCTTATAACAACTACATTCAGGATTTCGCAAACAACCAGGAAGACGTGATGTTCGTCCCCATGCCGAAATGCACCGACGCCGACGAATATTACCTGCCTGCAAGAGTTTCCGGATTCTCGCTGATAAAAGGTGCGAAGAACCCCGAGGGCGTAGCCGCTTACCTCAACTGCGCAATGGCTACCCGCGACAGCGAGGCGGCTGTCGAAATCGGAAAGCGCCAGGCATTTGATGAGTACAACTGGACGCAGGAACAGTGGGATATGTACCGCCTTGTAAACCAGATGACCGCCGAGCACCCGGTGATTGAGATGTACAACGCCGTTTCCTCCAACGTTGCCGATCTCATAAACAATCCGATGAAGGAAGCCTACAACAGCGGCGCAAGCTGGACCCAGACCCGTGAAACTATCCGCGCGGCAGTCCAGGCGGAACTTGATACGGCTAACAAGAAGCTTGCTGAAAAGAGCTGATGATTCAGCCATAACAAAATAGGTTCAGAATGAGTCCGGTTAAATGCCGGGCTCATTCGCCTCCTTATAGGAACATGGCAGCTTGATGGTTCGTAAGCGTATCAGATTGAAAAGACGGGAATCGTATTACAGCTGGTCATCTCTAAAAACCTCATATGGGCGAAAATGTACAGTGCGCGCCATTTTCCCTTTTCAAACCGTTTTTTAAAAGTGCCCCTATGTAACAAGAATGGGTGATAAGTTTTGCTCTTGTCAACTGGCTGCGCTAAGCCTTTTATAACGGTGGGCAACATTTCTCAGACAATATTGCCATCGACTTCTTGTGCAGTTCTCGTTGAAGAGGCTCTCAAGGCTTAATCTACTGCAGTTCCGCAAGATAAAAAAATTTCCGGCGTTGGTTATCCAGCGCCGGATTTTTTCTGTTTTTAGGTTTTTTGTCCTCCTTTTGTCCTCCGATTTTTTATTTATACTGGTTGAGAGTGGAGGATAAGGTGGATATTTTATGGTCACCTCTAAAAACCGGGACACGAGCAGATCTCGCACATGACTTATATCAGATTCCAGGCATCAAACCGCAGCGTTTTCAGCCGCAGGCGGATAATGCGTTTACTTGATGTATTTCAAGGTTTGACATCGAAGCAGATGATACGGTATACGCTGAATATAGCGAAGCGTAACAAAATCAGACGCATGAGCCCCCACGTTTGAACTGGTCGATTTTGTTTTATTCAGCGTTTCACTTTGGCATAGAAATCTGCCGTGAATGAGGTTTTTAGAGGTTACCTGTCGCCATTTCATTCCATCAGCTTTTTCAGATACATCAGTATCGCTTTTTCGCCGACTGTCTTTTCGACTGAGAAATTCGTTTCCGATATATCGAACATAAGGCAGCCGCAGTGTCCCTTGAAGGTCGGGAAACATACTATATGCAGATACTTGTCTATTTCCGGGCTGTAATCGACTATTTCCAAAGTCTCGCCATACAGCACGGAATGTTCGTAGCTGCGCAGCCATTTTGAATCCATGTTGGAGTAAATGCTTCCGAACGATTTCCCGATAAGCGCGTCCAGCGGAAATCTCTCCAGCCTGGCAAACGCCTCGTTTCCATAACGGAATATCCAATCCACCGCCTGACTTTCCTTGTTGAATATCATCTCAATGTCGGTGAACGCAATGGGAATATTGTCAAAGCATTTGTAGTGCTGATGGTATTCCTCTTTATCAGTGGGATTATCGTTGTCAGCAAGCGAATCTATGATAAAATGCTGCTTCATATGGAATTTCTCCATTATCTCCCTGCGGTGCTGCGTGGCATATTCCAGGGATTCGCCATTTGACAGAATAATGAGCTTGCCCACGCTGTGAATAGCCATCGCAGAAACAAGACAGCCCCGATTTATTCTTATAAAATCTGCGCTGAGCTTATCCTGAAGCTTGGCAAATGTCATACGCGTCTTGAGTACGCTTCCGTCAGAAATGTGGATAAATGCGTCCTGCTTCTTCATAGAAACATACAATATACTGCTTTCGGGTATGTCGTAATGCTTACGGTCGGATATGAACGAGATGTTTTTTTCAGTGTTCATTCGCTGGCTCCTTTATTGTGTGATATTAACGATATGTCGATAAGCGCAAAGCCCTCATCACGGGCAGTGTATGTGCGGGAACTTTTGATGTATAATAAACGCCACGAGTTTATTATACCATTAATTCAGAAATATTGCAAATAAAAAACAGCCGGAACATATCCTAAAATACATTCCGGCCGTTGAATCTCCGTATCAGAATCTTATGATCCACTTGAGAATATCTGATGCGTCAATAGCGTTTACAGTACCATCCTTGTTGAAGTCGCCCATAAGAGGATTTGCACCCTGGGATATTACAATGACGCATTTCAGCACAGCCGAAGCGTCAAGGGCGTTCAACACGCCGTCGTTATTGATATCGCCGGGTATATCGCTGAATTCGCACACCATGACAACATACTCGCCTGCAGAATCAGCACCCGGAATAGTCGCAGTACCGTCCTCGCCGAGCTTTGCGCAGCCATGGAATATCAGCTTCCCGTCAGCCAGCTTGTATACGTTCGCAAACTGGCCTGCGAACTCCTTACGGAAGCTGAGCTTCAGATCTGCCGGTATTATTGTGCCTGATACCTTGAGGTCAGCGCCAGATACGCCGCGCTGGGCGCTTCTGTCGGCGCTGCCAGGAAGTGCCGAGAAGTCCGCCGCGGTAACTGCGGTTATCTCAGAGCCATCTGTCAGCCAGCTCTTTGAGCTGTCCGCAACGAACTCGACATGGAGTTTCTTTCCTGCAATAACTCTGATAACGTCAGACGGAACTTCATATGCGCCGTTGAGCATGATTATTACCGTGCCGCCGTTCTGACGCTTAGCAAGTTCGACAGATATTTCCGCCCAGCTCATCGATTTACCATCGATAGAAGATCGGGGTTCTGTATCCGGCCTTGTCGGTCTGACAGAACCGCCGGACTGAGCCTTACGCGTGAATGCAGCCGAAGTAACGGAGCTTTTAGCTTCTCCGACAAAAGCAACTGCCTTTATCGTTGTTGTTGCCGTTATCGTGAACGCGCCGCTGTATTTTGTGGAGGAAGCAGTAGGTTCTGCACCATCGGTGGTATAATGGATCGCGGCGCCATCGGTGGCGCAGGTGATCGTGACAATCTGCGAACCGGTAAAGCGTCCGCCGTCCGGTGTAATGACCGGAGCCTCAACCGCCTTGAGCGCAGGAGTTATCACATAACCGCATGCGTATTATCGAATTTCTCAATGACGGAATACAGCTCCACGCCGTTGTCCCTGAGTATTTTCCGGCTGACGGCGCTGTCATAGCGGTTCCGGGCGAATCTGTCCAGCTTGTGGACTATCACCAGGTCAAACAGCCCACATCGCGAATCGTTAAGCATTCGCTGGAATTCCTCACGGTCGGTATTCGTGCCGGTTCTGGAACGGTCGATGTACTCTCCTTGACGATCTCAATGTCGTTTTCCTCTGCGTACTTACGAATGGCGCGTTCCTGCGCGTCAATCTTGAAACCCTTGCTCTTGAACTCTGCCAGGACGGAACTCTTGACGCGCTCGCTTGCGAACTTGTAGCCGCCGAACAGCTTCTCCGCAGCGAAATACGCCTGCTGAGCGGAAAGCTTCGCGTTGAGATCGTCGGTGTCCTGCTTGTACTTGGCGTTAAGTTCATTGAGCTGCTTCTGGAGCTCCTCGGACTTGTTGTCCGCCTTGAGCTTTTCGAGATCCTTGTCACGGGCGGCGAGCTGCTTCGTCAGTTCCTCCAGCCTGATCTTGTCAGCCGCAGCGGCTTCAGAGGAGATAAATTCCTTGCTCATTACCTCGTCGATCTGCTTGGTCTGGTCTGCGGTAAGCTCGATTCCAAGCCTCTGCAGGAGCGCCTTTAACTTATCCATTTAAAAATCCTCCTGTTATGACGCCTTACGCCGTACCTTTCTCTGCTGCCTGGCGATTCATTATGCGGAATTCCACCGCAATAAGGATTATCGCCGCAGCCGCCGAAAGGAGGTCTGCAAACGGACCCGCCCAGAGTATTCCGTCAATACCCATGAACAGCGGAAGCACGATCATCGGCGGCAGGAGGAAAATTATCTGCCTTGTGAGGGACAGGAAGGCTCCCTTGATGGATTTGCCGATAGATGTGAAGAATGTTGACGCAATCGGCTGGAGGCAGTTCAGCCAGGTAAAGAACAGGAATATCCGGAAGAAATTCACGCCGAACTCGAAGTATTCCTCGGTGCCGTCGCCGAACATGGAGATGATCTCCCTCGGGAACAGCTGGAACAGCGCAAACGCAGCAACAGACACACCGGCTCCCACGGTGAGCGCCGCACGGAACGCCTTCTTCACACGGTCGTATTTTTCCGCGCCGTAATTGAAGCTGATTATCGGCTGAGCGCCCTGACCAAGCCCTATGACGATGGAGAATGTGATCTGGTTGATCTTCATGACGATTCCGGATACCGCGATCGGTATGGATTCCCCAAAGACGGACAGCGCGCCGTAGTGCTTCAGCAGATTGTTCATGGCTATCTGCACCACCATCATCGCGATCTGGTTAAAGAACGACGCCATGCCAATGGCTATTATCCGGGAGGTGTACTGCCAGCGGATACGCAAGTGCTTTGCCTCCAGGCACACCGTCTTATAACGCGCAATGCACACTATCGCAACCGTTCCGGAGATCACCTGCCCGATAACTGTCGCCCAGGCGGCGCCGCTCATTTTCCAGTCAAAACCGAGGACGAACAGCGCATCCAGGACGGTGTTTATCCCGGCACCCAGGAGATTGCACACCATCGTCATTTTCGGGTTTCCGTCGGCGCGGATAAGATGACCGCCGCCGGTCGTGATTATCATGAACGGGAATCCCAGGGAAGTTATTCTGACGTATTCCTCCGCCAGGGGAAGCACTTCCGCCGGGGAGCCGAACAGCTTCAGCAGCGGCGTCAGGAATATCTGCGTCACAACCAGCAGGACTGCTCCGCATATCAACATCATCACCGTGGCGTTGCCGACGAAATAAGGCGCCTTTTCGCGCTCTCCCCTGCCCATGTTCAGGTTGAAGCAGCTTGCACCGCCGATCCCGAACAGAAGCGCCAGGGACAGGCAGGAGGTCGAAAACGGGAACGCTATATTCGTCGCCGCATTGCCCAGCTGCCCCACGGCATGCCCGATGAACAGCTGGTCCACTATGTTGTAGAGCGCTCCCACCAGCATTGCAATAATGCTAGGCACCGCAAATTTTATCATCAGGGAGGTTATCGGAGCGCTGCCGAGAAGCTCCGAACGGTTATTGTTCTTGTTTTCCATTTTATCACTCTTTCTGTATTTTACACAAACATTATTATTTTACCACACTGCCGCGAAAATGTCAAATCCACTTGAAAAAAACCGGAGAATAGTATATAATAAGACTATCTGGAAAGAGGTGAGTTCGTGGCAATAAAGAACGAAATAGCCGCTGTGCTTGAAAAGCGGCGGGGCGAGGCGGTTTCCGGGCAGGAACTTGCGGATATGCTCGGCGTATCCCGGGCGGCAGTCTGGAAGGCGGTGAAGCAGCTCCAGGACGAGGGCTATCACATCAGCGCCGGGCGCAACCGCGGTTACATTCTCGGGAACGAAACGGACGTTCTTTCCGCCGAGGGAATAAGGCTGAATCTCCCGGAAAGATACCGCGAGGTCCCCGTGGAGGTTTACCGCACGGTGGAATCCACGAACAACCTTGCCAAATCCGCCGCGCTGGGCGGTTCATCGCATGGCACCATAATCGCCGCCGACGAGCAGACGGCAGGCCGTGGACGCTTCGGTAAGCGGTTCTATTCTCCCTCCGACACCGGGCTTTACATGAGCGTGATATTAAAGCCGCACAAGCCGCTTTCGGACTGCTTCTTCATCACTGCTGCTGCGGCGTGCGCCATCACCGGCAGCATTGAGGAACTATGCGGAATCACCACCGGAATAAAGTGGGTCAACGACATATTCTACTCCGGCAGGAAAATATGCGGAATACTCACCGAAGCGATAAGCGATTTCGAAAGCGGAATGGCTGAGGTCGTCATCGTGGGTATTGGCGTGAATATCAGCACGGCGGAATTCCCGGAGGAGATAAGCGGCGTTGCAGGCTCCCTGGGCGTATTCGCCGAGCGCAACCGGCTCTGCGCGGACATCGCCACCCGGCTGCTGGATTACACCGCCCAGGACGATAATGCGGCGCTTATGAAGGAATACCGGCGGCGCTCGCTGGTACTCGGGCGCGAAATAACCTATCAGCAGGACGGTCATACCCTCACAGGAAAGGCTCTGGAAATCGACGATTCCGGCAGGCTCATCATAGAGAACAGCTCCGGGAGATCCGCGCTGCGTTCCGGGGAAATTTCTATCGTGATGGGAGATTCAATTCGGAATCCATAACGCGAAATTCGGAATGCGGAATTATTGTATCGGGCTTCGCCCGATGATATTTCAATAACAAAAAACAGGACGATGATAATTTCGTCCTGTTTTTTATTATCGTCCGCGAAGCGGACACCGAAATTCCGAATTCCGCATTATGCATTCCGAATTGGAATTTACTTTCTCTCCTGCTCTGGATTTTTCTCTGCCGGCTTCTTCTGCCTGTACGCCCAGAACTTGTTTATCACAAAGTTCAGCGGAATTGTGATGAACATATTGAGCAGCGGCGCAAGGGAAGCGGCAAGATCTTCCGGCTGGAACTGTATTCCGATACCGGCGAGCCAGTCGCACAGTCCGCCGATATGAGAGCCGAGATTTATCACGTCCAGCCACAGCCACAACAGCAGCGCTGTCAGGAACAGCCCTGTGATGGAATAGGAGATGTAGGTCTTTATCAGGACCTTCCACCAGACGCGCTTTTCGGCGTTCTCGTCCTGCCGGAACACGAATTTGCTCTGAAGCAGGAATGCGCTGAGTACGCTTATCACGAATCCCACCAGATTCGCGACCTGCGCACCGGAATGGAACACATAGTAGCAGAAGTTGTATATAATATAGTTCAGTACTGTATTGAACGCCCCCACCATTCCGAATTTCACGAACTGCCACAGGGCGGCGAGCTTTTTATTCTTGATTTCCATGTCATTGCCCTTTCTGAATATTAGGTCACCTCTAAAAACCTTGTTTGAGTGAAAATGTGTATAGCACACCGCCTGCTTCTTCAAACCTCCTCGTAAGGCATACAGCCTTACTTCGTCGGCTTTCATCGCATTCGGCGCACTCTACCCATTTTCCCTTTTCAAACCGGTTTTTAGAGGTTCCCAGAATCTATTCTACATCAATTCGCGCCGTTTGTCAATTAATTTTGAAATACCACTTGACAAAACTGTTATCTCCGTGTATACTGTATATACAATATATAAACACGCAGAAAGGAGAAGCGCATGAAGATATTACAAAATTCTGATGTGCCGATATATCGGCAGATAGCGTCGCAGTTCAAGGACGACATTATGAACGGAAGAATATCCGAAGGCGAATACCTGCCCTCAATACGTGGGCTTGCCAGGGACCTGAAGATAAGCGTCATAACCACGATGAAAGCGTATGAGCTTCTCACGCAGGAGGGAATGATCGCGCCGGTACAGGGCAAGGGCTACATCGTTAATCCCCAGGACAGGGAAATGGTAAGGGAGCAGCAGCTAAGACTTCTGGAGCAGCATCTTCAGAATGCTATGGAAGCCGCGAAGCTTGCCGGAGTATCCCGGGAGGAACTTGTAAAAATGCTTTCAGTCCTGTACGACACGGACTGACGGAAAGGAAAGGAATTATGCTGATATTTTCACGCGACAGGAAAAAGATGATCGACTGCGTATCCGTACAGGTCACCAGAAATTTCGGCGGCGGCAAGGACGGAAAGTTCGGTCTTATCGCCTACGGCGGCGGATTAGGTAGTATGTCCTACGGCGTCATTGCGTCATTTTCCGACGAAAAGACCGCCATGGACGAGCTGGAAAAGATGTTCACGGCATTTGAAAGCGGCGCACAAGCCTACCGTCTGTGAGGACCAATATGAAGAAAAACACATGGTCGCTCATATACTGGATATCCATTTTCGTAATGGGAGTTCTCGGGGTGATATGGGCGGTGAACTCAATAGCCGCAAACAACGGCGGAGGATTCCTGCCGGGTGCGCTCAAATTGGCACTTAGTATCGTGGATATGATATGCCTTTTCCTGCTCGTATTTTCAAGAATAAAGGGAAAGGGAGATAAGGGGTAATTATTATGGATTACAAAAGCTGCGTGAGCATACGGGGGCTCACAAAAAAATACAGCAAATTCACGCTGGGGGCGCTTGACCTGGATATCCCGATGGGATTCTCCACGGCGCTCATCGGCGCAAACGGCGCCGGGAAGACAACGCTCATAGACATACTCTGCGGAGTTACCCGGCGCACCTCCGGCGAGGTGGTGTATTTCGGCTCCGACAAGGATATAGACGAGCCGGCGCTCCGGGAGAGAATAGGCTACTGCGCCAGCACAGCGTTCTTCCCGATGGGATTCAACGCAAAGGATATCGCAGTATCCATGGAAATAGCCTACAGCAGCTTTGACCGCGCGAGATTCGCGGAACTTTGCGAGCAGTTCGAGGTTGACAGCGAGCGCACAAAGAAGCCGCGCAGCATGATGAAGCAGTCCGACGGAAACCGTATGCGCACCTGTCTTGCTTCGGTATTAGCGCGCAGCACTGAACTGCTGATTCTCGACGAACCGGGAAGCTCCCTTGACCCGCTCATGCGCGACCGGCTCTGCGACAGAATGCGCGGTTACCTGGACGACGGGGACGGTAATCGTTCAATAATCTTCTCCACGCATAATATCGCAGATATGGAGAATGCGGCGGACTATGCTGTGTTCATGGACCATGGGAGGCTAATCGAGCAGGGATTCATCGAGGAGCTGAAGGAGAAATACATCGTTATCAGCGGCGACGCCCAGGACTACGAAAAAGCGAAACCGCTTCTCATGAGCAGCAGCCACAACCGCACCACTTTCGACGGGCTTGCCCTGGCGGAGCATTCCGCAGAACTTGCGGAAATGGGCGTGGAGAGCGAAGCTCCGACTTTGCAGCAGCTGAGCGTAGGTCTGCTGAAATATGCGGAGGGCAACAGATGAAGAAGTACATACGGGCATACAAGCTGTTCCTGGGCGAATTGCCATGCAAGCAGGCGCTATATTCCCTGGTCATTGTAGCAATCCTGTGCGTTATGTTCTGCGTGGAATATATCCTGGGCGGCGGCAGTGATTTCGTCATGGGCCTGTTCCATGGAATAGCTGCTATGATAGGGCCGATAGCTGCGCTGTGGGGCACTTCGCTGCTGATCGCACTCTACAACACCTGCTCTCCGGAAACCCCGGGATACAAATTCTTCAGGTGCATACCTGACGGCAGAATGCAGTTTTCCAGAGCGATAATCACAGGCAATACATTCGTCGCAATAACAAGTATTGCTCTGCTGTTTCTGGCGTATATGTTGTTCCGGCTGGCGGACTACAATATTTCCGGCGTTCTGCTCGGTATACTCATAATGCCCATTGCAACGGGATTCGTCAATTTCGCGGTATTCATCAAGCGCAATACAGCAAGAATGGTGCTTATGATTCTGATAATGACCATTCCGGGCTTTACTTCCGGATTCATGGTGGGACTGTCCGAGGACGGGGGACTCACACTGGAGGACATGGTTGCGAATAACTGCCTGCCTTTCTTTATTATCCTGACAGCCGGACTGGTATTTTTCGCGGTGAGCGTGATAATGGCGGTGAAATACGCAAGGAAAAAGTGGGGTGTGGACAAGTGCGCGGATTAAAGCTGCTCATCAACAGGTACACTAAACACAGGATAATGCTGCTGGTTTCGGTGCTGCTTATGGCAGGAATGCTCGCGGCGGTAATTATATTCCACGCGGACATGGGTGCCGAGAGCACGGAATCCGGCGACTATATGCTGTGCAAGATAATGGCGCTTTTCCCGGTGGTGATTGCCGCCGACCTGCCGGTGATATTCATGGCGTATGAAACCCAGGGCAGCCGCTTTATGCGCGCGACTCCCTGCGCGGCGCGAATGTACAGGGTGGATATCCCGGTATTCTCCGCACTGACCACCTTTGCGTGGCTCTCGCTGGAGGTGCTCGCGTATTCCGTGTTTATCCTCGTCACCGGCAGGGATATCGCGAATATATCTGATATCCTCGTGCCTGCCGCCATACTGGGATTCGTTTTCACGATAGTGATGTGCTGCCTGCTGACCCTGAGATACGGCGCGGTGGCGTTCTTCGTCTATTATCTGCCTGTCCTGGTGGTAATGGACATCTTTGGCGCAATGGACAACGGCACGGGGATTCCGCTCTGGCTGGCGGTTGTGCTGTACTTCGTGGCATTTGGCGCAGGTCTGGGCGTTTCAGCTCTGATAGCCGGACTGGCATTCACAAAAGGTAACTTTAAAGCATTGACATACAGTCAGGGTAGAACTACCTGAAATCATTGTGGTTGTGTCAAACTTTCACAGTTCCATCACATTTCATACACTATATTTTCACCGTATCTGAGTATACTATAATTACAGAAAGAACGGACGGACGAGTGTCCGGTTGACTTTCTGGTTCAATTTTGATACCGTTCATTTTCATATAATTACCAACCAAACCAGCATCAGACCCCTGTGAGAAATCACAGGGGTTTGATGTTTCCAGAACCTGGACAGCGAAAAACTCCCCCGAAGCCGAAAACTTTGGGGGAGTTTTTATATATGCAATCCGCTCAGGACTGCGCTCCGGAAATCAGCCAGATCAACACTGCCGCAATTCCGGCTACAGCCGCCGCTGCCGCTATCAGCAATCCCAGAGGAATCCGCCGGGGGGATTTTTCGCGCGGCTGCTCGCCGGGTCCGGATTTCACGATACCGCACACGGCGGAGTATTCCCCTCCGTCCCCGGAAGCCAGGATATGCCGCTTCAGCATTTCCCGAAGCCACTCTGTGGCGCTTTGCGATTTTATCAGGTCCGCCATCATCTCGCCCTCGCTCACACATCTCCGGAATCCCTCCGTGCACAGCAGGAATGCGTCCCCGGGCTGTATTTCCACGCGCCCACCCTCCGGGTGCAGGAGTACTCCCCGGCGGAAATAATACGCGCTGACGTTATCGCCGCCGCAGGTGAATACTCCGTTATGTATGTACTGCGCGGCTCTCAGCGGATCGCACCCCACCGCCCGGAATGCGCTGTCGATGTGACAGCCCTCCTCCGGAATGCCGACATCGGGCTGCTGCGAGTCACTCCACCCGGGCATGAATTGCAGAACTACAGCCGTGAAATTATCCTGGTTGGCGTATCCGCGCGCAAGCACTCGCCCGAGGATATCCTCCGCCGCGCCGCCTGCGGTCAGCGTGAGGGACTGCCGTAACTCCTCCCCGGAAAGCGCGTTGTACACGCCGTCGCTGCATATAAGCAGCCGGTCGCCGGGCTGTGTTCTCAGCGGAATACAGTTCATATCCGGGTACAGCTGCACTCCGCTGCCGACGAACTGCGCAAGCGCATTCCGCTCCGGGTCGTTTTTTGCCTGCTGCCAGTCGATCTTTCCGTCGATCACCCGGTCCAGAAGTATGGACATGTAGTCCTGGTCAGCGGTGAGCTGGGTGAACTCCCCGTCCCGCAAAAGGTAGATACGGCTGTCCCCCACGGAGCAGAAATACACTCCCTCCGGCAGGATATACACCGCCGCCAGGGTAGTCCCACCGTGGCTTCCGCCGGCGGCTATCTCGCCGCTTATCCGGCTGACCGCCGCCAGTATCTCCGCCGGGGAATCCGGCTCCGCAGCCAGCAGATTCTTCACTGTGTAGTCACTCACGAACGCCCCGGAGGACATTCCGCCCATTCCGTCGGCGACTATCACGGAGAATCTCTCCGCAGGCTTTCCCTCCGGAAGTTCGGAGAATCCCACGGTGTCCTCCTGGTAATCCCTGCCGCCCTGGTCCTGAATACAGCCCACGTCAATGCTGCCCTGCTTCAGCAGTGCGGTGAACTTACGAATCGTCATCGCCGCTGCACTTTTCCTGCTCGTCCCAGGAGAGTATCCCGGTCTTTACCGCGCGCTCGTATACGCTGATTTTGTAGTTCAGCCGCTCCAGGGTCTGCTCTATCTTCTGTTTCATTCCGAGGAGTTCCTCACGCTGATCGGTCAGCAGCTTCAGCCTGTCGGGGATCGTGCTCTCCCCCTGCTGAAACAGCCTGCGATATTCCGCGATACTGTTCATGGGCAGTCCGGCGTTCCTCATGCAGAGCACGAGCTCCACCCAGCCCAGGTCCTCCGGCTGGTAATCCCGTATCCCACCGGAAGTCCGCGTGACCTCCGGGATAAGCCCTGCCTTTTCGTAGTACCTCAGCGTGTCCTGGGATATGCCGTATTGCTCGCTCACCTGCTTTATCGTCATAGTGCTCCCCCCATTTACCAGGAAAGGGGCTGCGAACAGCCCCGTTTTTTATTGCTCTTCAGTTGCTTCCCCGGAGTGCTCCTGCTGATTCCTCGCCGCGTAGGAAAGGGTCATCAGGCTGTCGGTCAGGTGGACGTTCTCCACTGCCACCTCCGGGTGGTCGTAGTGGATATCATAGTGCGAGAAGTTCCAGAACGCCTTTACGCCCAGTCCCATGAGGGTTTCAACCATTTCCCTGGCTCCGCTCTTCGGAATGCACAGCACTGCCATTGTGGGGCAGTTCTCCGCGCAGAAATCCGCCAGGCGGTTCGTATGCATGATCTTTATGCCGGATATCTCAATATTCTCAAGAGAAATATTGCTGTCGAATATCCCGGCAAGCTCATAGCCGTACTTAGCGAAATCAATGTGCACAGTGATAGCGCGCCCCAGGTTGCCGGCGCCGATAAGGATCATCTTGTCGTGCTTGTCCAGCCCGAGGATATGCCCTATCTCGCGGCGCAGCTCCGCCACGTTGTAGCCGTAGCCCTGCTGTCCGAATCCGCCGAAGCAGTTAAGGTCCTGCCGTATCTGCGAAGCGGTCAGACGCATTTTCTCCGAAAGCTCCCGGGAGGAGATCTTCTGGATATCCTCCTTGAGAAGCTCCCCGAGGAACCTGTAGTATCTCGGCAGCCTGCGTATAACTGAATTGGAAATGTTCGCCTTCTGCATTATGTGTTCATCTCCCTGCCGTCCCTTATGCAGCGCCAGGTCAGCCCATGAGGACTGCCAGGCGGTTGTTTATCTCTGTCAGGAATGTTTCCGTATCGACCGGACGCTTGTTCTCCAGTCTGGACATTGCCGCCAGATTCTTGTCCATTACGCCGTCCTCCATGGTCTGGATGGAAGCCTTCTCAAGCTTGTCAGCGTAGTCGCACAGAGCCGGGATATTATCCAGCTCGCCGCGCTTGCGGAGTGCGCCGCTCCATGCGAAGATGGTAGCGATGGGGTTCGTGGAGGTCTTTTCGCCCTTGAGGTAATTGTAGTAATGACGTGTAACAGTGCCGTGCGCAGCCTCGTACTCGTAAACGCCGTCCGGAGATACCAGAACGGAGGTCATAAGTCCCAGGGAGCCGAACGCGGTAGCCAGCATGTCGGACATAACGTCGCCGTCGTAGTTCTTGCATGCCCAGATGAATCCGCCCTCGGAGCGGATAACTCTTGCGATAACGTCGTCGATCAGGGTGTAGAAGTACTCAATACCGGCAGCGGCGAACTTGTCCTTGTATTCGTTCTCGTATATCTCAGCGAAGATATCCTTGAAGCGGTGGTCGTAGGTCTTGGAGATGGTATCCTTTGCTGCGAACCACAGACTCTCCTTTGCGCCGAGCGCGTAATTGAAGCACGCTCTCGCGAAGCTGGAGATGGAATTGTCCAGGTTGTGAACGCCCTGCACAATGCCGTCGCTGTTCTTGAAGTCGTGGATAAGCGCGCGGGTTTCCTTGCCGTCCTTGTCGGTGACAACCAGCTCAGCCTTGCTGCCCTGCTCCACTCTCATTTCGGTGTTCTTGTAGATATCGCCGTATGCGTGACGTGCAATAGTGATAGGCTTTGTCCAGGTAGGGATATACGGAACGATCCCCTTTACCAGTATGGGCTTTCTGAAAACGGTGCCGTCCAGGATTGCGCGGATAGTGCCGTTCGGGGACTTCCACATCTCCTTGAGGCTGTACTCTGTCATGCGCTGTGCGTTCGGGGTGATGGTAGCGCACTTGACTGCAACGCCGTACTTCTTGGTGGCGTTCGCAGAGTCTATAGTAACCTGGTCGTTGGTTTCGTTTCTGTGAACAAGTCCCAGGTCGTAGTAATCGGTCTTGAGGTCAACGTAAGGGGTGATGAGGATATCCTTTATCATCTTCCAGATAATTCTGGTCATCTCGTCGCCGTCCATCTCGACCAGCGGAGTTGTCATCTGAATCTTTTCAGCCATTATGTCGTTTCCTTTCTGCACAGAAATGCGTCACTTGCCGTTCTTGGTGAAGTTCAGCAGACCGCCGGCGAGCATCATGCCCTTACCGCGCTCGGAAAGCTCACACTTTACCTCGAAGCTGAATCCCTTGGTCTTGTCCTCTACGATGATCTTTCCACCGTTCTCAACGATATTGCGGATATTCGCGATAACGAGATCGTCGCCCTGATCGATCCTGTCGTAGTCCGCCTCGTTCACGAACTCCAGCGGCAGGATTCCGTTGTTGATGAGGTTCTGACGGTGGATTCTCGCAAAGCTCTTGCATATGATTGCCTTGACGCCAAGGTACAGCGGAGCAAGCGCAGCGTGCTCTCTGGAGGAACCCTGACCGTAGTTGGTGCCGCCCACGATTATGCTTGTGCCGGCTTCCTTCGCGCGCTTCGGGAAGGTTTCGTCGCATACTGTGAAGCAATACTCGGAGATAGCCGGGATATTGGAGCGCAGCGGCAGAATCTTTGCGCCGGCAGGCATGATGTGGTCGGTGGTGATGTTGTCGCCGACCTTGAGTGTAACGCCGGACTCGATGGATTCAGCCAGCGGCTTGTTTACCGGGAACGGCTTGATGTTCGGACCGCGGAGGATCTCAACGGAAGGAGCCTCCTCAACGGAAGCCGGAGGAACCACCATGTTATCGTTGATGATGAACTTCTCGGGCATCACATAGGCAGGCATGTCGCCGCAGGTGCGAGGGTCGGTGAATACGCCGGTGAGTGCGGAAACCGCAGCAGTCTCCGGGGATACCAGGTAGATCTGCGCGTCCTTGGTGCCGCTTCTGCCGAGGAAGTTACGGTTGAATGTACGCAGGGAGATACCCTTGCTGTTCGGGGACTGACCCATGCCTATGCAGGGACCGCAGGCGCTCTCAAGGATTCTCGCGCCGGCAGCGATAAGGATAGCCAGTGTGCCGTCCTCAGCGATCTGGTTGAATACCTGCTTGGAGCCGGGGGCTATCGCAAGGCTTACGTCCGGGTGAACGGTCTTGCCCTTTAAGATATGAGCTACCTTACGCATATCCTGGAGGGATGAGTTGGTGCAGGAACCGATACATACCTGGTCGATCCTTATCTTGCCGATCTCCTCAACGGACTTCACGTTGTCCGGGCTGTGAGGACAAGCAGCAAGCGGAACCAGCTTGGAAAGGTCGATGTCAACTTCCTCATCGTAAACTGCGTCGGGATCAGCGGACAGCGGAACGTAGTCTTCTTCCCTGCCCTGAGCCTTCAGGAACTGGAGGGTAGTTTCATCGGACGGGAATATGGAAGTGGTAGCGCCAAGCTCGGCGCCCATGTTTGTAATAGTTGCACGCTCCGGAACGGAAAGGCTCTTTACGCCCTCGCCGGTGTATTCCATTACCTTGCCTACGCCGCCCTTTACGGAGAGCAGACGGAGGACTTCCAGGATAACGTCCTTTGCGGAAACCCAGTCGTTCAGCTTGCCGGTGAGGTTGATCTTGACAACCTTCGGCATGGTTATGTAGTAAGCGCCGCCGCCCATAGCTACTGCCACGTCAAGTCCGCCTGCGCCCATTGCCAGCATGCCGATTCCGCCGCCGGTCGGGGTGTGGCTGTCGGAGCCGATGAGGGTCTTGCCGGGCTTGCCGAAGCGCTCAAGGTGTACCTGGTGGCAGATTCCGTTACCGGGACGGGAGAACCAGATACCGTGCTTCTTTGCCACGGAACCGATGAAGCGGTGATCGTCCGCATTCTCGAATCCGCTCTGGAGGGTGTTGTGGTCGATGTATGCCACGGAACGCTCAGTCTTTACTCTGTCAACGCCCATAGCCTCGAACTGTAAGTAGGCCATTGTGCCGGTGGCGTCCTGGGTCAGGGTCTGGTCGATCTTTAAGCCGATCTCTGTGCCCTTTACCATCTCGCCGTCAATGATATGCGCCTTGATGATCTTTTCAGTCAGTGTAAGTCCCATTTCTTTGCTCCTTGTTGGTCAGAATTCTCCGGAGCGCCGCCCCGGCATAATTATACACATTATATTATATACTACTTTTTCCGTTCTGTCAAGAAATTCACAATACTTTTTGCAGGACTTCGCGAAAAAAGGTTCATTTCTCCGCCGCAGCTGCATAATTGAGCCGCCTGCGCTCCCTCAGCGCGAAATACACCGCCCCGACTGCGTCCGCCAGGAACCAGCCTATCGGAATGGCTATCCATATGCCGAACACGCCTATCTCCGGGACTGCGGACAGGACGTTCGCCAACAGGACTCTGGTGCCCAGTGATATCACCGTCAGCACCACGGACATGAACGGCTTATTCACCGCCCGGTAATACCCGTACATCATGAACAGTATCCCTATGCCGATGTAGCACGCGCCCTCCGTCCGGAGGTACTCCACGCCCACCGCCACAGTCTGCATGTTTGAGCCGTCCACAAAAAGCTCCATCAGCGGCTGCGCGAATATGCACACCGCTGCGCTGACTGCCGCACAGAATACCGCTACGCTTATCAGCGTCTGCCTTATTCCGGATCTTATGCGCTCCGGACGTCCTGCGCCGTGGTTCTGCGCCACGAATACCGAGAATGCGTTACCGAGGTCCTGCACCGGCATATAGGCTATCGTATCTATCTTGACCGCCACGGCAAATGCCGCCATTACCACCGGGCCAAAGCTGTTCACCACCGCCTGCACCATCAGTATACCAAGATTCATGACGGACTGCTGCAGGCAGGTCAGCCCGGACAGCGACAGGATATTCCGGAATCGCTGCCAGTCCCAGCGCATATCCTTGCGGCGTGGGCAGAATTCACGGCAGCTTACCAGGAAGTACACCGTGATCCCGATTCCCGACGCGTACTGCGCGATGACCGTAGCCGCCGCAGCGCCTGCGATACCCCAGCCAAGCGGAATCACGAACAGCAAGTCCAGCCCGACGTTGAGCACCACCGACACTCCCAGGAATATCAGCGGCACTGCGGAATTCCCCATGCTCCTCAGCAGGTTGGAAACGTAGTTATACAGCGCCGTCGCGAAAAAACCGACAAACACCCACGAGAGGTAGGTGCGCATATCCCCCACGATGTCCTCCGGGACAAGCAGCGCGGATATAATCGGGTCAATCAGCAGATAGAACAGCGCTGTCATAATCAGCGTAACGCCGCCGATAAGCACCGCAGACATGTAAACTCCGCTGCGAATCGTGGAATCATCGCGCCTGCCGAATGCCATTGAAACGAAAGCCCCGGTGCCCAGGGACAGCCCTATGACTATTGACGTCAGGAACGTCAGCAGCGTGTAGGACGACCCGACCGCCGCCAGCGCGCCGTCTCCGATGTACTTCCCCACGACCCAGGTGTCCGCGAGATTGTAGAACTGCTGGAGGACATTCCCCAGCATTAGCGGTATCGCGAACGCCCACAAGCCGGCGGTTATGCTGCCGGTGGTGAGATCGCGGTTCTTACTTAGCATGAAAAATCCCTTTCCCTGCGGCTCCAATATATCTGTACGAAGCCCCACATAACAAAAAGGGCGGAATATGTCCGCCCATAATTTTTTGAACATTTTCTGCGAAGCAGATTTGCAATCATGTTTTTTGCTCAGGGTCTCCCTGGGCAAAAAACACATCTATCTCAGCAAGTGTCTAAGCGACGCCCTTTGGTCTTACGCCGATTTATCGTGCGCGCAGCTGAGATGTTTCAAAGCAAAAAGCACATTGTGCTTTTTGCTTTGGTATCCCGAAGGGATACATTACTGCTTGTCCTCGATGAACTTTACGATGTCACCAACAGTCTTGATGTTCTCAACCTGATCCTCGGGGATCTCAACATCGAATTCGTCCTCAAGAGCCATTACCAGATCAACTACGTCCAGGGAATCAGCGCCCAGGTCGTCCTGAATGTTGGAAGTCTCTGTGATGTCGTCAGCCTTAACGTCGAGCTGCTCAGCGATAAGCTCCTTAACCTTGTCAAATACCATTGTATATACCCTCCAAAAATTGTGTTATAGTCCCTTCCGGAAACATTTCATGTTATATTATATAACATACAACGCAAATAATCAAGCCCCGTATGAAATATTTTGCAAAGAATTTTCTACAAAATTATTCAGTAAACATGCCGATTTTTCTAAATTTCGCATAACGGTGCTCAAGAAGCTGCTGCATATCCACCTTCCTTAGACGAAATACTGCGTCCACAAGGTACTCATAGATATTGTCGGCGGTCTGTTCCTTGCTCATGTGCGCGCCGCCGGTAGGCTCTGCGATTATCTTGTCGCATACTCCGAAATTCACCAGGTCCTCTGCGGTTATCTTCAGCACCTCGCAGGCTTCCTTTTCCTTGGTGCCGTCCTTCCAGAGAATGGACGCCGCACCGCGGGGGCTGATAACGGAATAAAGCGCGTTCTCCAGCATAGCAAGCTCGTCGCATACCGCCATCGCAAGCGCACCGCCGGAGCCGCCCTCGCCCAGTACTACGGATATGACCGGGGTCTTGAGAGTCATGAACTCATACAGATTGCGCGCTATCGCCTCACCCTGTCCACGCTGCTCAGCTTCCACTCCGCAGAATGCGCCGGGAGTGTCCACCAGGCAGATGACCGGTCTGTGGAACTTCTCCGCCTGCTTCGCCAGACGAAGCGCCTTGCGGTAGCCCTCCGGGTGGGGCATGGAAAAGTTGGAACGCTTGTTCTCCTCAAGGTTTCTGCCCTTCACCTGTGCAAGGACAGTCACCGGAGTGTCGCTCAGATAGCCGATTCCGCCGATTATAGCAGCGTCGTCGCCGTAAAGCCTGTCGCCGTGGAACTCCATGAACCGGGTGAACATCGCCGGGATATAGTCGTTCACCGTGGGTCTGTCCTTGTGGCGGATAAGCTCAAGTCTTTCGCAGGCTGTTAAATTGCTCATCTTCTGTAAGCCTCCTTCGGGAAGCCGTGCAGCTTCAGAATATTGGAAATGCGCTTTCTCATCATGCCGCGGTCAACGATCATGTCAACGAATCCGCATTCCTGCTGGAACTCCGCAGACTGGAAGTCATCGGGAAGGCGCTGGCGTATCGTATCCTGGATAACGCGTCTGCCGGCGAACCCGATAAGTACCTTCGGCTCGGCAAGGATAACGTCGCCCAGGCTCGCGAACGAAGCCGTAACTCCGCCGGTGGTGGGGTCGGTCATTACCGAGATGTAAAGTCCGCCGGCGTCGCTGTGGCGCTTGACTGCGCCGCTTGTCTTAGCCATCTGCATGAGGGAGATGATACCCTCCTGCATTCTCGCGCCGCCGGAAGCCGTGAACATCACGACCGGCAGGTTATGCTCGGTGGCGTATTCAAAAGCCCTTGCGATCTTCTCGCCGACAACGCTTCCCATGCTCGCCATAAAGAAGTGGGAATCCATGATTCCGATAACGGTGCGGTATCCGCGAATAGTGCACACGCCGGTCTTTATTGCGTCGTTCATGTCGCACTGCTGCTGCATTTTCGCTATCTTGTCCTCGTACTTCGGAAAGCCGATGGGATTCAGCGACTTCATATCCGCGTCAAACTCCTGAAAGCTGTCCTTATCTGCGGTGAGCTCCAGACGCTCCTGCCAGGTAAGACGCGCATGGTAATTGCACTTCGGGCAGACCTTCATCGCCTCTGTGAATTCACGGTTATACACGACCGCGCCGCAGCGCGGGCACTTGAACAGCAGATCCTGCGGAATCTCGACATCTCCGCCGGAATTGGCAGGAGCCGCCGGCTGATCGGCCACAAAGCGCTCTTTAACTATCTTGAACAGATCTTCAATTGCCATTCAGCTCACTCCCCCATAACGTTCTTGCGGTTAAGGAAACCTATGTCGAAATTGCCAGCCTCGAAATCATCGTCCTTCAGAAGGCACAGCTGGAAATCAATGTTTGTTTCTACACCCTCGATGATAAACTCCGAAAGCGCCACGCGCATTTTCTTGATAGCCTCATCACGGGTCGGAGCCTTTACAAGAAGCTTCGCGATCATGCTGTCATAGTACGGCGGAATGGTGTATCCAGCATACACCGCGCTGTCGATACGCACGCCGAATCCGCCCGGAGTGTGCAGGGACTTTATCGTGCCGGGACAGGGGCGGAAATTATGCCGCGGATCCTCGGCGTTGATCCTGCACTCTATGGCGTGTCCGTCGAGGTGCACGTCGTCCTGGGTGAAGCCAAGCTCCTCCCCGGCGGCAACCTTTATCTGCGCCTTTACCAGGTCGATTCCGGTTACAAGTTCGGTTACCGGATGCTCTACCTGGATACGGGTGTTCATTTCCATGAAGTAGAAGTTCCTGTCCTTGTCCACCAGGAATTCTATCGTTCCGGCATTCTGATAGCCGCTGACCTTTGCGGCAGCAACTGCGGCAGTACCCATCTTCTCGCGGAGCTCCGGAGTCATGATGGGGCTGGGGCTTTCCTCCAGGACCTTCTGATTGTGCCGCTGGAGGGAGCACTCGCGCTCGCCCAGATGCACGACATTGCCGTGATTGTCGGCGAGAAGCTGTATCTCCACATGCCGCGGATTCACGATGAACTTCTCGATGTACACATCGCCGTTACCAAAGCACGCAAGCGCCTCCTGCTGAGCCGCGATGTACTGCGACTCCAGGTGCTCCTCGCTCTCGGCAAGGCGGATTCCGCGTCCACCGCCGCCGGCGGTAGCCTTTATCATAACGGGATAGCCTATCTCGGCGGCTATCTTATGCGCTTCCTCGACAGACGGGACGATACCGTCGGAGCCGGGAACCACCGGAACTCCTGCGGAGATCATCGTCTGCTTCGCGGAAGCCTTGTCGCCCATCGCGTCCATTACCTCCGGGGAGGGGCCGATGAACGTAATGCCGCAGGTACGGCAAAGACGCGCGAAATCTGCGTTCTCGGAGAGGAATCCGAAGCCGGGGTGTATCGCCTGGGCATGGGTTATCTCACACGCCGCGATTATCGCCTTGGTATTGAGGTAGCTGTCCTTGGAAGCCGCCGGGCCAATGCACACAGCTTCGTCCGCAATCTGGGCATGCAGAGCGGAGCGGTCAGCCTCGGAATAGACTGCCACTGTCTTTATTCCCATCTCACGGCAGGCGCGCATGATACGGATAGCGATCTCGCCGCGGTTCGCAATAAGTATCTTATTAAACATTCTGTCAGCTCCAGATTATTCTGATTTGGGCGCAGGATCAGCCACTGCAAAGGATATCTCAGCGGTGACTACCTTCTTGCCGTTGACGGTGGCAACTGCGTCGCCGAAGCCTATCGGACCCTTTTTCTTTGTCATTGTGACGTGAAGCTCCAGCGTGTCGCCAGGGCCGACAGTCCCACGGAAACGAGCCTTGTCGATGCCTGCAAAAAACGCTATCTTACCCTTGTTCTCGGGAAGGCAGAGGGCGCATACGGCGCCTGCCTGAGCAAGCATCTCTATCATGAGCACGCCGGGCTGAACCGGCTGTCCGGGGAAGTGACCCTTGAACCAGTATTCGTCAGGCTTGAGGTACTTCTTCGCAGTCACGCTGACACCCGGCTCCAGCTCGGTAACTTCATCTATGAGCAGAAACGGGTCGCGGTGCGGGATTATTTCCTTTATCTGTTCGAGGTTAAGTGTCATTTCAGGCTCCTTATTCAATTCTCATCAGCTTCTGACCGTATTCAACAGGCTGACCGTCCTTGGCGTAGATTTCTGCGACCTTTCCGCTGAACTCGCTGTTGATCTCGTTCATCAGCTTCATGCTCTCGATAATGCACACAACGTCGCCGGTATTGACGGAATCGCCAACCTTGACGAACGCCGGCTTATCGGGAGAGGGGGAAGCGTAGAATGTTCCCACAATGGGAGAGGTGATGATGTTTCCGGAAACCGTTTCAGCAGCCGGAGCGGACTGCTGCGCCGCCGGAGCGGAAGCCGCAGCCGCCGGAGCAGCCATCATCGGCATGGGCATTCCGGGCGCAGGGCACTTCTTTCCCTCGATAACGATGTTGATGTCCTCGGTGCTTATGCGGATCTTCCCGAGGTCGTTCTTCTTTACTATTTCAGCCAGCGCTTCGATACACTCGATGGTGTCGTCGATGGGACGCGGCTCGGTGATGTTCTTGTTTGCCATTTCTGCTCTCCTTTCCGGATCAGTCAACGGGGCGCATGCAAATGCATCCGTTGTGTCCGCCAAAGCCCAGGGAATTGCTCAGTGCGCCGGTGATCTTCATATCCCTTGCACCCTCGGTGACGTAGTCCAGGTCGCACTCGGGATCCGGGGTCTTGTAGCCCAGGGTCATGTGCACCTTGCTGTTCTTTATGGACATTGCGGTGACAACCGCCTCAACGCCGCCGGCGGCACCCAGCAGGTGTCCGGTCATGGACTTGGTAGAGTTGATCGCAATATTCTTTGCGTGATCGCCGAAAGCTTCCTTGACAGCCATTGTTTCCGTGCGGTCGTTCATTGAAGTGGAAGTTCCGTGGGCATTGATGTAGTTGATGTCCTCCGGCTTCATTCCGGCTTCCTCATAGGCGAACTTCATCGCCATTGCGCCGCCCTTGCCCTCGGGATCGGGACTGGTTTCGTGATATGCATCGCAGGTGCTGCCATAGCCGCAGATCTCTGCGTATATCTTAGCGCCGCGTGCCTTTGCGTGTTCGTATTCCTCAAGAACCAGCAATCCGCAGCCGTCGCCCAGTACGAATCCGCTCCTCTCAGCGTCAAACGGAATGGAAGCCCTGTCAACATCGGTGGAACGTGTTACTGCGTGCATATTGTTGAACGCAGCATAGCAGAATCCGATGTCGCTGTGCTCGGTGCCGCCTGCGATGGCAGCGTCAAGGTATCCGTGCTTGATGGAGCGGAATGCCTCGCCGATGGACTGTGTACCGCTCGCACATGCGGTGGTCACGCAGAAATTGCTGCCCCTGAATCCGGTGCGGATAGCCACCTCGCCGGCAGCCATATTGCCGATCATCTTGGTGATGGTGAACACTCCCACGCGCTTGTTGCCCTTGTTGTGGTAGTTTGCCATTTCTTCCTCGGTAGTGTAGATTCCGCCGATTCCGCTGCCGATGACTACGCCGACGCGGTAAGGGTCGATATCCTTCAGATCAGTCCCGGCGTCCTTGAGAGCCTGCATTGCGCAGTACACCGCATACTGCACGATTACGTCGTTGCGGCGCTGCTCCTTCTTGTCGAAATATTCGGACGGATCGAAATTCTTTACTCTTGCGACCACGGAAAGGCTCTCCGGCTCCTGTTCCGGGAACCAGGGCGCCAGCTCGAAGCCGTGCTTTCCTGCCATAAGGCTGTTCCAAAGCTCCTCGGGGGAATTTCCGCAGGGGGTGACTGCTCCCAGTCCGGTTATTACCACTCGTCTGTCCATTAAACGTTGATCCTCCAACAATTCGTAGATTTTTGATTATATCGTTCCTTCACAGGTGAAATGCGATTTGGCAAATTCCGAATTACGCATTCCGAATTAAATTACATGCTCAGTCCGCCGCTGATCTCGATGATCTGTCCTGTCACATAGGAAGAATCCGGGCTGCACAGGAAAGAAACCACGCCTGCGATCTCCTCGGGCTGACCGTAGCGCTTCATCGCGATCTGAGCCAGCATTGCGCTGCGCTGCTCCTCAGTGAGCTTGTCGGTCATCGGAGTCTGGATAAATCCCGGGGCAACTGCGTTGCAGGTGATGCCGCGGCTGCCAAGCTCCTTGGCGGTGGTCTTTGTCATCGCGATAATGGCGCCCTTGGAAGCCGAGTAGTTCATCTGCCCGGGGTTGCCGTAAAGTCCTGCAACGGAAGCAAGATTAACGATCCTGCCGCTGCGCTGACGTATCATCATCTTGCCCACAAGCTTCGTCATGTTGAACACGGACTTCTGATTTACGCGGATAACCAGGTCGTATATCTCCTCGCTCATCTGCGCCATGAGTCCGTCGCGGGTGATTCCGGCGTTGTTTACCAGGACATCGATAGCGCCGAACTTCTCCTTCGCCCACTTCACCATGGTTTCGCACTGGGAATAATCCGAAACGTCCGCCGCATAGCATTCAGCCTGCACGCCGAGCGCGCGGCACTCGTCTGCGACTTCCTTTCCTGCGGTGTCCAGGATCTCCTGGGATACGTCGTTGATGATGATATTGTAGCCGTCCCTGGCAAGGCGCTTCGCGATAGCTGCGCCAATGCCGCGGCTGGAGCCGGTGATAAGTGCTGTTCCTGCCATGTTTTTACCCTTCCTTTATAATTATTGTGATCATGTTTCAAAAATAAGCGCGCCGTAGGTAAGACCTGCGCCGAATCCGACGAAGCAGACCTTCATGCCGGGCTTTACCATGCCCTGCTTGCGCATTTCGTCCAGGCACACCGGAATGCATGCACTGGAAACGTTGCCCATACGCGAGATGTTGGTGTACACCTTTTCCTCGGGAATGCCGAGAATCTCAGTTGCCTTCTTGATAATGCGGAGATTTGCCTGGTGTGGGATAACTATGTCAAGGTCGTTGATATCGTATCCGCCCTGGGCAGCGACATTCCTGACGGCGTTAGCCATGGCGTTCACCGCGAACTTGTACACTGCGTGTCCGTCGCTCTGGAGATACTTCTTCTTGGAATCCGTGTCGAACATAGCGTCCCACGGCTCCTCGCCTTCCTTGGTTTCATAGAACGGGCAGTTCGGGTCGTAGTTGATCTTGCAGTAGAGCGCCTCGAATTCATCGCCGTCTGCGCCGAGCATGGAATAGAACGGTTTGTCGGACTTTCTGTACACAACGGCGCCGGAGGCGTCACCAAACAGTATACACATCGAGCGGTCCGTATAGTCAAGCTGACCGGAAAGTCTTTCGCATGCAACGACAAGCACTGTCTTGTAATGACCGGTTTCGAGGTACTTCTGCGCGATATCCGTTGCAGTGATGAATCCTGTGCAGGCGCTGTTCACATCAAAAGCCGCTGCGTTGACTGCGCCGATCTTTTTCTGGATAAGGCATGCTGTGGAGGGATAGAAGAAGTCCGGAGTGCAGGTGGAAACCAGGACGAGGTCTACATCTTCGGGCTTAACGCCGGCGTCCTCAAGCGCTTTCTTCGCTGCCTCCACGCCCATGTAGTATCCGGGCTTGTCGGTGAGGATATGACGCTGCTTTATGCCGGTGCGCGGTGTGATCCACTCGTCAGAAGTATCGAGGAACTCCGCGAATTTGTTGTTGTCTGCAACAAACTCCGGGACATAAGCGCCCGTTCCCAAAATCTCAATTCCGCTCATTAAAAATTCTCCTTGATTTTCTTTGCAATATATAGTATAATAAACATGGTGTTTATCATTCCCAGGCAGCATTCCATATTATGCCATCTGAAACAGGGCAGAATACGACATACCATATTTATTTTACCCCATTACATGGGATTTGTCAACAGGTTTTTCAACAAATCTATACAAATCGCCGATTATCTCCCGGCATTATTTTGTTTTTCAGTATATTTTACGGAATCCGGCGGTGCAGTAACCGCAGTACCGTAAAAATATTCATATACAGAATCAGAAAGGAATTACAGATAATGAGAGAAATTCCATCATCAGTCATAACCGACACCGTTGCCCGGCTGTGCGAACAGGCGAATCTGAAGCTCCCCTGCGGAATGCGCGAGTGCATTACCGCCAGCGCCGAGAAGGAGGAAAGTCCCCTGTGCCGCAGCGTGCTCGGGGATATCGTGAGCAACATCGACTGCGCGGCGGAGCTTGGCGTGCCGATATGCCAGGACACCGGAATGGCGGTGATTTTTGCCGAGATAGGTCAGGACGTGCACATCATCGGCGACGCATTTGAGGACGCGGTGAACGCCGGAGTTGCGCAGGGCTACGTCAACGGGAAGCTGCGGCTTTCGATAGTCGGCGATCCGCTGGAGCGCAGGAATACCAACAACAACACGCCGGCGGTGATACATACCCGTATCGTTCCCGGGGACAAAATACACATCATGGCGGCTCCCAAGGGATTCGGCAGCGAGAACATGTCCCGGCTGAAGATGTTCACTCCCTCCGCGACAAAGCAGGATATCGTGGACTTCGTGACGGAATGCGTCAGCCTTGCCGGGAGCAATCCATGTCCGCCGATAGTGGTGGGCGTGGGAATCGGCGGCGATTTCGAGTACTCCGCGTACCTGGCAAAAAAGGCGCTCTGCCGCGACCTCTCCAGACGGAATCCCGACCCGGTTTACGCAGAGCTTGAGCAGCAGATGCTTGACAGCATAAACCGCCTGGGCATAGGCTCACAGGGATTCGGCGGCACAGTCACCGCGCTTTACGTCAACATTGAGAAATCCGCAACGCACATCGCGGGACTTCCCGTCGCCGTAAATATCGGGTGCCATGTAACACGCCACGCGGAAGCGGAAATCTAAATCAATTCGTAATGCGGAATGCGGAATTATTGTGCCGCTGTCGCGGCAGTATTCCGATTGTATCCATTTTTAAATACGTCCGCGAAGCGGACACCTAAATTCCGAATTACGAATTACGCATTCCGAATTATCCCAGCCCCCTTTACCAAACGATAAACATTAAAACTTTTGGAGGTTCATTATGAAGACAGTTTTCTTATTTTCCGGACAGGGTTCCCAGTACCCCGGCATGGGCGCGGAGCTTGCAGAAAAGTCCTCTGCGGCAAAGCAGATACTGGAGTGCGGCTCCGACATCATGGGATTCGACCTGATGAAGAAGCTCACGGATTCCACTCCCGAGGAACTGGCGCAGACTCGCCTTTCTCAGCCGGCAATATTCACCACTTCCCTGCTGGCTCTGGCTGCCGCCCGTGAGAACGACATCGACAACGTGGCTGTAGCAGGTCACTCCCTGGGCGAGTACGCTGCGATGTACGCTTCCGGAATGCTAGGCATGGAGGACGCCTTCAAGGCTATCAAGCTGCGCTCCGCGGCTATGGCGGAGGCTGCTGAAGCCACCGGCGGCGCTATGGCAGCCATCATCGGCAGCGACAACGAAACCATCGCAAGAGTATGCGGGGAAGTGAGCGGATTCTGCGCCCCGGCTAACTACAACAGCCCCCAGCAGACCGTAATCGCAGGCGAATCCGCAGCTATAGACGAAGCTATTGCCAAGTTCGGCGAGATGGGCAAGCGCGCAGTAAAGCTGGCGGTTTCAGCGGCATTCCACACTAAGCTGATGGCAGGCGCAGCAGAGAAGTTCAAGGGCGAGATCGCAGGGTTCCCGTTCAAGGCTCCGACCTGCGACTTCTATTCCAACCTCTATGGCAGGAAGCTGGAGGATTTCTCCGACATGCCGTCCTATCTGGCAGCGCACATCTGCTCTCCGGTACGTTTCGTTGAGGAAGTTACCGCTATGCAGTCCGCCGGAATCGAAGCTTACGTTGAGCTTGGTCCGGGCAAGGTGCTGACCGGTCTGGTGAAGAAGTTCGACCGCGGCGCAAACGCAATGCACATCGAAAATGCTGACACTCTTGACAAGGCTCTTGCCGCTCTGAAAGGTTGATGGATATGCGTAAATTCGGAATATTAGGACACCCCCTCGGACACTCGCTTTCTCCGCAGATCCACTCCGCACTGTTCGCACTGGACGGCGAAAAGGTGGATTACGAAATGTACGACATCGCGCCGGAGGAGCTGCACAACAAATTTGATTTCCTCGCGACCCTTGACGGATTCAACATCACCATTCCACACAAGGTATCCATCATAGACTTCTGCGACAGACTGGACGCAGGCGCGCAGCGCTACCGCTCCGTGAACTGCATTAAGGTCACAAAGGAAGAGAAAGTCGGCTACAACACCGACGTCATCGGATTCACGAAATCCATTGCAGCGCTGGGCGCTTCCCTGAATTCCAGAGTGCTGCTCATCGGCTGCGGCGGCGTAGGCAGAATGATGGCAATAGAAACCGCCCTGGAGGGCGGCGACCTGACTATCGCGGCTCTCAAATCCGACGCGGCTCTCGCCGAGGAAGTAGTCAAGGAGATAAAGGCGCTGAAATCCGACGCAAAGGTACAGATAGCCTGGATAAGCGGCGCGGCTCTCGACAAGGGCGACCTCCCGGGGGGAGCGCAGTACGACCTGCTAATCAATGCATGCCCCGTCGGAATGTTCCCGAAGGTGGACAGAATGCCCTGCACTCCGGCGGTGCTGGACGGCGTGAAGTTCGTATTCGACGCAGTTTATAATCCCAAGGTGACGCTGCTTTCAAAGACCGCCCGGGAGAAGGGTGCAAAGGCTATGACCGGCATGGCGATGCTGGTTCTCCAGGCGGTTGCCGCTCATGAGATATGGGACGGCGCTTCCTACAAGACCGAGGATATCAACAGGATAATCTCCGACATGGAGGACCTGATATGACAGCTTCCGTGTATCTCTGCGGCTTCATGGGCTGCGGAAAGAGCCACATCGGACGTCTGCTGGCAGCAGAACTCGGGCGTGAACTTGTTGACCTCGACAAGTTGATCGTTGACCGCGAGGGAATGTCCATTCCGGATATTTTCGCGAAGTACGGCGAGCCGCACTTCCGTCAGCTTGAGGCAAAGTATATCCGGGAACTCAGCGGCGGCTACATAGTGGCGACCGGCGGCGGAGCGCTCATCAACGAGCACACTGCGGAATTTGCCCGGCAAAGCGGACTTTCGGTGTACATCAACACACCGTTTGAGGTGTGCTATGAACGCATAAAGAGCGACCCCAACCGACCACTGGTCGTGAACAATACCCCGGAGCAGCTCCGGCAGATATACGACACACGTTCCGAGATATACCGCCGGAACTCCATGGTGATGGTGAACGGAAATGCCCGGGATTCCGTGATCTGCGGCGAGATCGTCAAGCTGGTGCGCGTATTTGAGAAGAACGGCGCGCTCTGAAAGGATTCAAATGGTAGTAATCAACGTTAGAATAAGAACAATGGCTGAATGCGACATTGACGTCGGCTATGTACGCTGCTCCGGCGGAGTATTCACGGACATCGGCGCAATGCCTGAATACGCGGAAGTACCCGGCGAGGAAGTCATCGACGGCACCGGACTTACCCTCTACCCCGGATTCATCGACGCCCACTGCCACATCGGCATGTGGAACGACGCGCTCTGCTTTGAGGGCGAGGACGGCAACGAGGACACCGATCCCTCCACGCCGCACCTCCGCGCCATCGACAGCGTAAATCCCATGGACAGATGCTTTGAGGACGCGGTTTCCGCCGGAGTCACCTCCGTGTGCACCGGCGTGGGGAGTGCGAATCCAATTGGCGGTTCTTTTATAATAATGAAAACCTGGGGAAGCAAGCGCGTTGACAAGCTCATCGTGAAATCCCCGGCGGCTATAAAATTCGCGCTTGGCGAGAATCCGAAGAACACCTACAACGATCGGGACGAAACTCCGGTCACACGAATGGCTACCGCTGCGATAATCCGCGAACAGCTGACAAAAGCGAAGCGCTACAGCGAGGATATTGCGGAATACGAGCGCCTGAAAGGCACCGATGACGAGATATCCCGACCGGATTTCGACATAAAGTGCGAAGCCCTGCTTCCGCTGTTCGACCGGGAAAATCCGCTGAAGGCGCACTTCCACTGCCACCGGGCGGACGATATATTCACGGCTCAGCGACTTTCCAGGGAGTTCGGTCTGGATTACGTCCTGATACACTGCACTGACGGCGCCCTCATCGCCGAGGATCTGGCGGAGGACATGCCGGCTGTGGTACTCGGACCGATATTCGGCGACCGCGGCAAGCCGGAGCTTGCGAACCACGACATAACCACCCCGGCGGTGCTCTCGCAGCAGGGAATGAGCTTTGCGCTGTGCACCGATCACCCGGAAACCCCGATACAGTACCTTCCGCTGACTGCTGCGCTTGCAGTACGCGGCGGGCTGGACAAGGAGGAGGCGCTGCGCAGCATTACCATCAACGCGGCGGAAATGCTGGGAGTTTCCGATCGGATAGGCTCCGTCGAAACCGGAAAGGACGCGGATTTCACGCTCTATGCTGACGACCCCATCGACATGATGACCACTCCGGTTATGACGGTTATCCGCGGAAGCATTGCGCACCGCAGGTAGTTCCATGAGAAAGGCATATTCATGAGCGGCTACAAAAACAAGAACGACAAGATGTCCCGGAAGCAGTACACCGGATTCCGGGCGCTGCTGAAGAATCCGTGGATATTCGCCGGCAGCGCTCTGCTGTTGGACACCGTAATGCTGGTGGTAGGGCTTATTCTCGCGAACCTCCACCCGGAGGTGGAATATACCCTGACCGCCGACAGCATTGAACACAGCCAGCCGCTTGCTTTCTTCGGTGTTATTGCAGCTGCCGCCATCGGGCTAGTCTGCGTATTGACAGCGTTCATCATTGCAGGCGCATTCCTGAAAAAGCGGCGCACGGCGCAGATAGTTGGTGCGGCGGCTCTGCTTATACTGTCGCTGACAATGATCGGAGCTTCCGCAGTCAACGCCGTCGGAATGCCGGCAAGAGAGCGCAGATTCGTCAGCTACTCCGACGAACAGATGCGGCTTATCATAGAGGAGGAGCACCCATATTCCGGCACCGGGAAAGTGTATTTCTTCATGACCGACACCGGGGACAGCCACAAAGTGAAGCTGCTCGCCTGCACTGATCTTGCGGAGTACTCCACTGCGGAGGACGACCGCTACAATGTGGAGTGGACGGACGACAACATCGTCACGGTCGGCTTCCTGGACGGCGGCAACTACCGCACGCTCCAGATGGAGGTTGACAGATCCTATTTCAAGACGGATACGCCAGATCTTTCATCGATACTGGACAACGCATAAAAAAAGGGGAAACTTAAGTTTCCCCTTTTTTTATGTCTATTGATCTTAGCTGATGGTGATACCGGAAAGGTAGAACGCAGCCGGCTGTCCCTCTGTTCCTCTGGGAACGATCTTGAGGGTATGCGTGCCGCTCTCGTCAAAGCTCTTGAGTTCCTTGAACTGAACGTAGTTGCCCCAGCCGCCGGTGAAATCCGCGTTGATAGTTTCGATGAATTCATCGTCCACATAGATATCAGCCATACCTGCGTTATGGGTGAGCATGCCATACAGAATTCCGATGTTCTGCGCCTCGACCTCGATAACAAGCGCGCTGTCGTCGCCGAAATTACCATCGCTGGACTTAGCAATCCAGGGATTGCTGAATCCGCCAAAATCCATCTGCTTCTGCTGGAACGCGCCGGTGGAAGCAGGCTGAGCGTCGTCAGTGGTCAGCAGCTGCGCCTTCTCGTACTTCGCGCCCTCATCGCCGGGATCCGGAAGAGCCGGGTCGGTGGTGTCAATGCTGTCGAGATTGTCCGCAATGTACTGGAGGTAAGTGGTCAGCATTGCGCTGAGGATCGCATGGCCGTTCATATTCGGGTGGATATTGTCATCGGAAATGTTCTTCCACTCGATACCCTGTGTATCCAGGAAATCCAGCATTGCGTCATGATAGGACACGAACGGGACGGAGTACTTCGCAGTAACCTCACCGTGGCAGTCCTGAACGCTGGTGCCATTGTCCTGGGTCATTGCAATGCAGATGATTCCGGGAGCGGTGGTGTACTGCCAGATCTTGCGTATAAGTCCCTCATAGGTCAGCTTATTGATGTTGTTGTTCTGGCTCTCGTCGTTTACGGAGAAATCGATGAATACCAGGTCGGGATTCTTGCTCAGCACCTGGGTGTCGCAGCGGTGTACGCCGATGTAGGAGCCGGTCGCGCCGATACCGGCATTGACGTAGTTCACTGTAGCATTCGGGTACTGCTCCTGGAGCCACTTTGCAGTGAGCGCTGCGTAGCAGTTCTCGTTGTCCGCGCCGGTTCCCTGGGTGATGGAGCCGCCGAGGAACGCTACTGTAACTTCCTCGCCGTTCTGCAGCTTCTGGAGCACCTTAGCGATACGCGCAGGATTACCCTGGGTATACATCAGCTTGGTGATCATCTGCTCTGCCGCCGCGGTCGCGGTGGATTCGTCCAGACCAAGGCGGTTCTGGATAGCTGCGGATAGCAGATCGGGCTTCATAGGATTGGGAAGCGTGATGTCCTCGGAAACATTGTCATCTGCCGGAGCGTCAGCCGTTGCCGCCGCGGAGGTATCAGCTGCGGAATCCTCCGCCGTACCCTCTGCCGCACTGGATTCCGCACTGCCGGAAGCTGCTGCGGAAGAACTGCTGTCCGAAGCTGCGCTCTCGCCGGAATTGTCGCTTCCGCCGGAGCAGCCTGCCATTGCAAGCACCATGGCGCCTGCAAGTACTACTGCCAGAAATTTCTTCATTGTGATTTCTCCTTTGAGTTAAGTAATACAAGTTATTAGGTTAGGTAATTCTTGTTCTTTACATTAAGTATTATACACTTAATAAAACGCCTTGTCAATAGTGATTTCCGCCGGATTTTCGCCTTAAATACTGTGCACAGTCACAAATACAAAACGGACGCGGCACCGGGCGCGCGTCCGTAATTGGGTCAGACCGGAACCGGGACTGACCTCAGCAGCTGTATCACCAGATCGTATGCGGCGGAAAAATCCGTCTGCCCCGCTGCGAGGATTATCCTGTGGGAAAGCACTGCACCTGCCACAGCCCTGACATCGTCCGGGGTAGCGTAATCCCGGTCGTTCATCAGCGCCATTGCCTGGGCGCTCCGGAACAGCGCGATCGAGCCGCGCGGACTTACGCCAAGTTTAACCTGCGGCAATCCTCTTGTGGAGCATACTAGAGAAAGGATATACGCCTTTACCTTGTCGGACACGGCTACCCTGGAAGCCTGCTCGCGCAGCTGTATAAGCTCCTCCAGGGACATCACGGGAGTCACGTCCACACGCTGGGGCATTACGTCCAGCATTTTCATTTCCGCCGCCCGGTCCGGGTATCCCACGGAAATGCGCATAAGGAATCTGTCCAGCTGCGCCTCCGGAAGATGATAGGTTCCGAAGGTTTCGATAGGATTCTGCGTTGCCAGCGTCATGAACGGCACCGGAAGCTGGTAGGTCCTGCCGTCAACGCTGATCTGCAATTCCTCCATCGCCTCGAGAAGCGCGGACTGTACCTTCGGCGAGGAACGGTTGATCTCGTCCGCCAGCAGGAAGTTGCACATCGCCGCACCCGGGCGGTATTCACTCTTTCCGGAATTCATATCCACCGCCGTGTATCCCACAACGTCCGACGGCATGAGGTCCGGCGTGAACTGGATTCTGCCAAAGCTGCCGGAAACGCTCTTCGCCAGCGTTTCCGCAAGCAGGGTCTTGCCTACGCCCGGGACGTCCTCTATCAGCACATGACCTCCGGCGAGCATGGCGCAGATCACCTGCTCAATGACAGGGCGCTTTCCGATTATAACGCGCTCGATATTACTGATGAGCTGTTCGATTTTACTGTTCATGATCTCCCCTCATTCTTCGCAAGTTCACTTTTTCTTTCTGGTAATTACGGTAAAAATTTTACAGAAAACAGTCGTAAGTATAATACCAACACTTAGCGAAACAACAGATACAAGTCCCATGCCGCTGCCGATCACCCCGAAAAGTATCAGCATAGGCGTGGCAATAAGGCAGCATATTGCCAGCGTCATCGGAATGATCTGCGTCACGATGTTAAACATCTGCATACTTGCATGAAGTGTCCACGCTTTCCGGGTGATCAGAGCCTGAATTATGCCAAATCCAAGGCTCAAACCAAACCCGATAAGAACAAAGATGAGCAGATCAGAGTACATCATTCCGGTGACTGCGCCGAGCACTATCAGAAGAACTCCACAACCAATCTCGGAAAGAAGCCCTGCCACTGTGAGTGCTGTGATTTGTCTATTTTTCATAAAACTATCCTTTGATACGGGGGCAGAAAAGCACGGATCTCCGCGTGCCCGACTGCAATGCAATACAAAAACGGCGCAGCCCGAAAGCTGCGCCGCAGTCAGCGTATTATGCCGCGCTATCAGTTGAGCAGGGAGTGCTCGTCAGCAGCGTCGAACAGGTGAATCTTATTAGGATCAAGAGCAAGCTTAACAACATCCTGAGGACGAGCGGTGCATCTCGGAGATACTCTGGCAGTAAGCGGAATGCCCTCGCAGGTCAGGTACAGGAAGGTCTCAGCACCGAGCATTTCGGTTACGTCAACGGAAGCCTCGATGATACCGGTCTTAGCATTGGAGAGGAACATCTCCTCATCGTGAATGTTCTCAGGACGGATACCGAGGATAACTTCCTTGTCTACATAGTACTTGAGAGCCTCGTTGTCAGCCTTAGCGGAAGGAAGCTCAACATAGAACTTGCGGCCTCTGGAGGTCTTGGTGTCCTCAGAACCGAACTCAACAGTGTACTTGCCGTTGAGCTGGAGGAGCTTAGCAGGGATAAAGTTCATCTGCGGAGAGCCGATGAAGCCTGCAACGAACTTGTTTACGGGGTTCTCATAGAGGTTGATAGGAGAGTCGATCTGCTGGATGTAGCCGTCCTTCATAACAACGATACGGTCACCCATGGTCATAGCCTCTGTCTGGTCATGTGTTACATAGATGAATGTAGTACCCAGCTTCTTGTGGAGCTTGGAGAGCTCGGTTCTCATCTGTGCACGCAGCTTAGCGTCCAGGTTGGAAAGCGGCTCGTCAAGCAGGAAGACCTGAGGATCACGAACGATCGCACGACCGAGCGCTACACGCTGTCTCTGACCACCGGACAGAGCCTTCGGCTTTCTGTCGAGCAGGTGGGAGATGTCGAGGATCTTAGCAGCCTCTTCAACAAGCTTCTTGATCTCGTCCTTAGGAACCTTACGGAGCTTCAGACCGAAAGCCATGTTGTCGAATACGGACATGTGAGGATACAGAGCGTAGTTCTGGAATACCATCGCGATATCTCTGTCCTTAGGAGCAACGTCATTTACAAGACGGTCGCCGATGAACATTTCGCCCTCGGAGATCTCCTCCAGACCGGCGATCATACGCAGTGTGGTAGACTTACCGCAGCCGGAAGGACCTACGAGTACGATAAACTCCTTATCCTTGATATTCATGGTGAAATCGGATACGGCAACAACGCCGCCCGGGTAACGCTTGTATATGCCTCTGAGTGATAAGCTTGCCATTTGAAATGACCTCCTGATATTACTTAAATATTTCAGGACCCACACGGATCCCTAGCTATTGTCGCTACTAATATAATACCAAAATACGGAGAAAAATAAAAGAGCCTAAGTCAACAAATATTTTTTGATTCGTTTATGTATATTCACCAACACCGACAAAACAACCACAAAAAAACGGCATTTCTGCTAGTGGTATTGCACAAAAATCCACCTGAAATGGTGTTCTGCCGGGATAACGCCCTGATAATTTTGGAGATTGTGCTAAATAGCCCGGCTGTAATTTGTGCATTACAGCACAAAATCTGCGAGATAATTTTCACACAATACACATATATTGTTTTCAGGGACATGCCGGCGTGAAAGGGTGACAGTTTTGCACCGGGATTTTTGTGCATAACCACTATCCGGCGGCGTTCCATATACTTCCATATACTTATTATAGAACGCTGACAGCGATCTGTCAAGGAGGGCACATGAAAGATAAGACAAAGCGCTCCCGTCTGCCGCTCGTGATGGGATTCCTGCTGCTGGCTGCGGCAGGGCTGTGGCTGGCATTCCGGCTGATGTGGACCGGCGGGGGCGGAATCCCCGGAGATACCGAGCAGCAGCGGATAAGCTACATAGAAAGCTTCGGCTGGGACGCCGGAATCACCCGGTGCGACGTGAAGGAAATACGCATTCCTGTGAATTTCGACGAAGTGTACGAAGAATACAACGATATCCAGCGCAGCCAGGGCTTCGACCTGCGCAAATACCGGGCGCATTCCGTCCGGCAGTACACCTATGAGGTCAGCCGCACGGACGACGACCCGGTACCCATGCTGGCGCACCTGCTGGTGGAAAACGGCATTATCATCGGTGCGGATATTACCTCAGCCCAGGCAGGCGGATTCACCGGAGCACTGGCAATGGATTGACAAATCACCTCTTTTGATGTACAATAATTGTGCCATGCGGCAGGAAGCCGCCCGGCAATCTGTACAAAGCAGGTGTTTTCTTGAAAAAATCTGTAATCACATGCGGTGCCGCCGCGCTTATCGTCCTCGCCGGAGGTATTGCGGCGGCAGTCGCGCTCGGCGGAGTCCCCGACAGAGGGCAGAGCAGCATACCGGATTTCATCATGCCGGCAATCAGCGATTCCCTGCCGGATTCCACAGCGGAGTATTCCGTCACTTCAGCGGAAAGCGAATCCTCCCGGGCGGATACGCTCCCCGGGAGTACCTCGTCAGCGCCGGAGGACTCCACCCCCGGCACCGGAGCGGAATCCTCCGAACCAGTCGTGATTCCGGCAGGAACCAGCAATTCCTCCATACCGCAGTCCACCGGGACTTCCGCCGCAGGGACTACAGCAGATTCTGCGCAGACCTCCGCCGTGACCGAATCCACCCCGGCGGATTCAGCGACGGGGGCAACGTCCACTGCGCCGGAGCCGGTCACAGTCCTGGATAACGTGCTGGTGACCTCCGGCGACCCGCTGCACTACATTCGGTTCGAATTCGGGAAGGACAGGATAGACTTCTCCGGAGTATATTCCGGCGCGGCAATAAGGGAAATACGGCTGTTCCGTCCGAGCGATGTCCACAGAAATTTCACCGCAGACGGAAGCAGCTTTTCCGGAAGCATTGACATTTCCGGACTGAAGCCGGACTACTATATAATTATAGCGCGGCTGGACAACAACGAAGGCATGTACTATGTATTTCAAAAGACCCCGGACGGTTCACGGGCGGTGCCTGCGGACAAGCTCCCGGCTGCACGCAACCTGGCATTCACGGAATCCCCGATGGAGCTTTCCCCCGACGGAGTGCTCCACCAGATCACCGTGAGCGACAACGCAGAAACCGCCGCCGGAATCCTGGAGGAGGTAAAATCCCTCTCCGACCAGATATGCGCCGGGATAACCAACGACTACGACAAGGCACGGGCGCTGTGCGAGTGGGTTTCCGCGAACATGTACTACGACAAGGACGCCGCAGCCGATGGCGTGACTGAAGAGGAAGTATCACTGGAATTTGTCCTGAATTATCACAGGTCGGTCTGCTTCGGGTGGTCGAATCTGTATTCCGCGCTGTGCCAGGCGCAGGGAATAACCTGCTTCAATGCTTCCGGCAGCGTGGTCACGGGCAGCCGCTGCTTTCCGCAGACGGAACTCTCCGACGAGCGATCTCACTCCTGGAATCTTGTCATAATAGACGGCAGGCTCATCTGGGTGGACACCGTGTGGAATTCCTCGAACAACTACAACAAGGGCAACTACTTTGAGGGAAACTACGACATGCAGTACTTCGACATCGACAATGTGCTGCTGTCCAACGACCACCGCGTTGCCAGATTGGAGCACCGGGATTACTATGGGATATGACGATACGCAGGGGCTGTATTCTACAGCCCCTTAGCTTGTCGAAAAAAGTGAAATTTGCCTGCGAAGCAGGCTTTTAAAATACATTTTTCTCCACGGGTTTCCCGGGGAGAAAAACACTTCTAACCGCACAAGTGTGCGAATTGTCGGCATAGCCGACAATGAGTGCGCGCAGTGCGGTTGTTCGGCGGAAAAGCCCCTTTAGGGGATTTTTTCGACGGGCTCAAGGGTCTGTATTCTACAGCCCCTTTTCCTGTGGATAGTATTCCGCCGCCAGCGCCCCTGCGCATTTAAGCCCCGGGAATATATGAAGCTCCGTCACCCGGGCGCTGTCGCAGAATGTCACCGTCACGCCTGCCCTGCCCCGGCAGAAATCCTCCCGGGATACCCGGCAGACAGGTGCCCCGGCAGGCGCAATATCCCCTGCCCGGAGGAAATACTCTCCGTCGCCGGGCAGGGATATTTCCAACTCCAGCCCGTCCCCCATTCTCACCCGGAAGCTCCGCGGCAGGGTTTCAATGAGAGCGCAGTCCGCCGGTGCGCGTATTTCCACCGCCGGGACAAGCCGGTAATACAGCCGCAGGAGTCCCCCGGCGGAAACCGCAAATCCCTCGCCATATTTCCTTGATCTGCCCTCATCGCCAAAATTCAATACGCTCGCCGGGAACACTTCTCCGACCGCCGGCGAACAGAGCCTCCTTGCTTCTCTCTCCATGTATTCTTTCCCCCAGACGCTGTTATGCCATATGCGATATTTGCCGCAAAACGCCAAAAAAAAAACATGATGCGGCGCAATTATTGTTTACAATTATTCTTGAATTAGCCGTTGGTATAATATATAATATTCTTTGGGCAAAAAGGACAAAAAGGAGTATTATAATATGGTAGATTGCTTTAAAAATCTGGCAATAATTCTGATATCAGCAAAGCTGATGGGACTTGTCGCCAAAAAGCTGAAAGCTCCGCAGGTCGTCGGACAGATACTTGCCGGGCTGATAATTGGACAGGCGGTACTGGGCTGGGTCGCAGCGGACGACTTCATCAAAATCCTGGCTGAGATCGGAGTAGTTATCCTGATGTTCTCAGCCGGACTTGAAACCAACCTCCGCGACCTGCTGAAAACCGGGCCGGTGGCATTCTGTATAGCACTTGCCGGCGTACTGGTACCTCTCGGCGGCGGATTCCTCATGTACACCATTTACTGCAATATCGTTCCGGACGCCGCAATGGGCGGCAATGTTTTCAACCAGGCGCTGTTCATCGGCACGATAATGACAGCCACCTCCGTCAGCATCACCGTACAGGCGCTGCGCGAGCTGGGACACCTCAAGAGCCGTATCGGCACAACGATAGTCAGCGCCGCGATAATCGACGATGTTATCGGCATCATCGTGCTGACTGTGGTTATCGGTATCGAAGGCGGAAAGGACGAATCCGCCTCCACAATGACAGGTTCCCCCATCGCGGACGTATTCCTCAAGACCGGACTTTTCATCGTGTTCGCTTTCGGCGTGGGATTCCTTATGTACTACCTGTTCAAGTTCCTGGACAAGAAGTTCTACCATAAGCGCCGCATTCCGATATTCGGACTCGTTCTGTGCTTCCTGATGGCATACTGCGCTGAAACCTTCTTCGGTATCGCGGACATCACCGGCGCTTATGTTGCCGGAATAATCCTGTGCAACCTGCGCGACGCGGAATACATCGCCGGAAAGATGGACATAAGCTCCTACATGCTGTTCGGTCCGGTATTCTTCGCAAGTATCGGTCTGAACATCTCCTTTGACGGATTCACCCTTGACCTGCTGTGGTTCTCCATCGCGTTCGTTATCGTGGCGCTGGTGGGAAAGATCATCGGCTGCGGACTTGTCGCCAAGCTCTTCAAGAACAACTTGAAGGATTCCCTCAAGATAGGCGTCGGAATGATGACGCGCGGCGAAGTCGCGCTTATTGTCGCCAACAAGGGGCTTTCTGTCGGAATGGTGGAGCAGCGGTACTTCCTGGCGGTTATTCTGCTGATAATCGTATCCTCCATTTCTGTGCCGATAATCCTCAAGCTGCTGTTCAAGGGGGATTCCCCCGAGGGCGGACACCCGGACGAGCATGAAACCGAGGAAGTCCCGGCAGAAGTCTGACCAAATCCTCGTGTCAGCTAAACAGATGAATAAAAAAAACCGGGCGACCGATGGTCGCCCGGTAATATATAACACGAATTATATTATCTGATGAAGTTCGTGCGTATCGGCTTCTCCGCAACTGGACAGGCGATACCTGCCGCCCTGCCTGCTTCGATACAGTTAAGAAGCCACGTCATATTCTTCGCAAGGGTGCTGAGGGTCTGGATTCCCTCGAGGTCCTGGAGAACCTGTTCAGGAGTGTTCCCGTGAACCTGGTTCCAGTACTGGGAGCCTACCACCGGCATGTTATTGATGGTGAAGTACTTGTTCAGCTGGTCGAATGCTGCGGAAGCACCGCCCCTGCGGCAGCTTACAACGCCGGCAGCCGGCTTGAACGCCATACTCTTTCCGCCGGAATAGAACGCCCTGTCCATGAAGGAGCACATCGCGCCGCTGATAGCCGCATAGTGCACCGGGGAGCCGAACACGAATCCGTCGGCTTCGGCAGCCCTGAGCACAAATTCATTCACGACGTCGTCGATGGCGCACCTGCCAAGCCCTTTCTTACAAGCGCCGCAGCCTATACATCCGGAAACTGGCTTGCTGCCTACCCAGAATATCTCGGCGGAAACGCCGAGCTTCTCAAAGGCTTCGGCGGTCTGCCGGAGAGCCATGTCGGTGCAGCCGTGCTGGTGAGGACTTCCGTTTACTAATAATACTTTCATATGTACCTCCTGTATGGTTATTACAGGAATATTATATACCCAAAATGCAGAAAATGCAACCGGTCAACAGGAGATTTCAATGACGAAATATCTGAACAGAATATGGGCGGTCGTACTGCTGGCTTTCGTCAGCTGTGCACTGTGGGGAAGCGCATTCCCGATGATAAAGATAGGCTACACGCAGTTCGGGATCACCGAAAGCGGTCCCGGCGCCAAAATACTATTCGCAGGCGTGCGGTTCATTCTCGCCGGTATCCTCGCGTGGCTCGCCGGGAGCGCCGTGAAGCGCAGTCCAATGATTCCGCACCGCGGCGACTGGAAGCGGATCATCGCGCTGTGTATGTTCCAGACTGTGATGCAGTACTTTTTCTTCTACCTGGGACTTGCGAACTGCACCGGGGTGAAATCCTCGATAATCAACGGCAGCGGCGCGTTCGTGGTGATAATCCTGTCAACGCTGGTGTTCCGCATGGAGAAAATGACCGCTCGTAAGCTCATCGGCTGCATTCTCGGCTTCGCCGGAATAATCGTGATAAATCTCGGCGGCGACATGAGCGGATTCGCCTGGAACGGCGAAGGATTCATTTTTCTGACCGTGCTCAGCTACGCCGGGTCCACAATGCTCATCAAGCGGTTCACCGGCGATGGCGCGGACCCCGTGATGTATTCCTCCCTGCAATTCGTCCTGGGCGGAATCATACTGACGGCGCTTGGGCTGCTTATGGGCGGCGCCTCCGAGCCAGGCTGGACTCTCACCGGCTCCGGTATCGGCACGCTGCTGTGGCTGGCTTTCGTGTCCGCCGCCGCCTACAGCTTGTGGGCGATACTGCTGAAGCACAATCCTGTGAGCCGGGTGGCGGTGTTCGGATTCCTGAACCCGGTGTGCGGTGTGCTGCTTTCTGCGCTGCTGCTCGATGAATCCGGACAGGCTTTCAGCCTGCGGTCGCTTGCCGCGCTGATTCTTGTCTGCCTGGGAATATTCATCGTGAACTACGAGAAAAAGAAACCCGGGACAGCCCCCACGGAATAAGGAGGAACCATGCAGAAACCAAACTACCAGCGCATGCTTGAACAGCTCATCGCGTCCATTCCGGAGGGAGAAGCTCCCCGGCTGCTGCTGCACAGCTGCTGCGCCCCCTGCTCCAGCTACTGCCTGGAATACCTCGCGCAGCACTTCCGCATAACTCTGCTGTACTACAACCCGAATATCTCCCCGAGGGAGGAGTTCGACAAGCGCACCGCGGAACTCCGCCGGCTGGTGGAGGAACTCCCGATGAAGTACCCGGCGGAGGTAGTCGTCCCGGAATACCGCCCCGGGGAATTCTACAGCGCCGTCAAAGGCATGGAGGACATGCCGGAGGGCGGCGAGCGCTGCTTCGTATGCTACCGCCTGCGGCTGGAAAAGGCGGCGCAGTACGCGGCGGAGCACGGATTCGATTACTTCTGCTCCACCCTGTCGATAAGCCCGATGAAGAACGCCGCCAAGCTCAACGAGATTGGCGAGGAGCTGTCGGAGATTTACCCCGTGAAGCTCCTGCCGTCGGATTTCAAGAAAAAGGGCGGGTACCTGCGCTCTATCGAGCTTTCCCGGGAATACGGGCTGTACCGCCAGAATTACTGCGGCTGCGTGTTTTCAAAGCAGGAAGCCGAGCGCCGCGAATCCGGAAAGAAAAATCCAGAAAATCCCCAGAATTAATGCAACTTTTGCGCCCCATTTCCAGTTTTATAGGTAGAGGGGCGGAATATCCACCGCCTTTCACCAGCTGGAAAGGCGGTATTTTTATGAAGAAACTTATATCACTGCTGATAGCGCTGACTCTCGGGACGCTGCTGTGCATCCCGGTTTACGCCGCTGATGACAATGTACTTCCCTGCCGCGACTGGGATACGACCTCCGCCATCAGCCCGGAATACGCGAATTTTGTGACCGCAGATACCTCCATTCCCTGGAGCACGGATATCCGCGAAAATACGCTCATGGTCGTGACTGACGGCGCTGTGCTCAGAATAAAGAAGAATTTCACAGTCAACGGCGTACTCATAGTACACTCCGGGAGCAAGGTAGTCGTGCAGGACGGCGGCTCCCTCATCATCGGCAAAGCCGGAATAATCGCAACGTCGGGCGGTATCGTCGTGAATAAGGGCGGAAAGCTGCGTAACTACGGCTGCCTCCAGACCGGCGGAAAAGTCACCGTTAAGGGGATTCTCAAGACCTACGCCAGCGGAACTTTCAAGTACTCCTCAGCGCCGCGGATAACATCCTCCGGGAAGATTCTCGGCAAGCGCTCGGCAATCAAGGGGGCGCCGGAATACTACTTCGAGGACCTGCACTCCCTCCGGGGAGAGATGCTGCATGTCCGCCTTGAGAAAACCGGCGAGGAGATGGAAGCCAGGTGCACCAACATGATAGCCCGGCCTGCCGCCGCAGTACTGTACAAGCTTGACAGGACAATACGCAGCGCAACATATCCCACTTCGGACAGCGAACTTGGCAGACTCATGGGGCAGCGCTACATCACGGTGAGCACAACCGGAACTCCGCTGCCGTACACCTTCGGGATATACCACGACAGTATCCTGGTGCTGACCAGCACCTCCGCCAGGAACGGAGCCACCACCGGCAGCGTATACAGGCCCGTTATCGGCTCCCAGACCGACCGCTGGTACGAGGATATGTTCCACCCGGACGCGGACGCGCCGGTACTGGACTAAAACATGAGCAATTAACAGGATAAGGTGCTTGACAATTTACACCATAGTGATGTATAATAAAAGCGTACAATGCCGTATATCGGCGAACCAATGAAATTTAACTGGAATTCAGAGGGGATATTATGGGGAATATCAACATGAAAGGAATAGCGCGCAGGGCGTGTGCAGTGTTCGCGGCAGTATGCACGGCGGCTGCCCCGGTGATCGGCGGCGGAGCGTTCGCGGATACGACGGATTACGACCAGGAGATCGCCCAGCTTGAACAGAAAGCAGAACAGATAAAGAAAGACAACGAAGCCCGGGAGCAGAAGATTGACTCCCTCAGCGGCAACGTTGACGAGAACAACGCCCAGATGGGACTTCTCCAGGAGCAGATCGAGGGAATAAACGACGAGATAACCACCTACGGTCAGCTTATCACGACCCAGCAGCAGAAGATCGGCGAAAAGGAAAACGAGATCTATCTCATTGAGCAGGAGATCGAAAACAAGCAGACAGAAATCGAGAACAAGCAGACGGAGATCGAGGAACTCGAAGCGCAGAACAAGGAGAACCTCAAGAAATTCGCAAAGCTCATCCGGGCGCTCTATATGAACAACACTGCGGAAACCCTGCCTATCCTGGAAGGCTCCGACGACTGGTACAACTTCTTCACATACGTTGACGTGGTGCAGAACATCAGCGAGCAGAACATGGATTTCATGAACGGGCTGCTTGACGATATCCACCACCAGGAGGATCTTATCACCGGACTGGAGCAGGATATCGCACAGCTGAACGCCGACAAGGCGGATCTGCTGGACAAGAAAACCGCGCTGGAATCCGAGCTTGAGGACCTGGAGGACAAGAAGTCAGAAGTACAGCAGATAGCCAACGAGCGTACTACGGACCTCTACAACCTGAGCAGCGACAACCAGGAACTTAAGAACCAGATCAGCCAGATAAACAGCGAGATCAGTGCCTCCAACGAGGACGTTGAAGCGATAAACGCCGCAATAAAGGAGCTTATCCGCAAGAAGCAGGCGGAAAACAGCGGCGCGCCGGTATACAGTTCTGACGGATTCAGATGGCCGCTGGACAGCAATCTCCAGTACATAACCACCTACTTCGGATATGACGCATGGCGCGGCGGAAACCACTACGGCATTGATGTCGGCAACGCCGGAATAGGCGGAAAGAACATCTACGCAGCCCAGAGCGGCACAGTCATCACAGCCTACGGCGACGGCGGCTGGCACGGGGGATTCGGCAACTACATCATCATCGACCACGGCGGCGGACTTTCCACTGTTTACGCACACTGCAGCGCTGTCACCGTGTCGGTTGGTCAGACCGTGAACAAGGGCGACGTGATAGGATATGTCGGCACCACCGGCTGGTCCACTGGAAATCACCTCCACTTTGAAACCCGCGTGGACGGAACTGCGGTAAATCCGTTCAGCTACGCATACGAATATGTATGACAGCTTCCCGGAGATATGGTTATCTCCGGGATTTTTTTATCATTCTGTGCCAATTTGTTAGTTTTACCTGCAATTTAGCAATTATCCCTTGATTTCTTAATCAGAATATGTTAAAATAATATATATTGTAGGAATCATCCAAGGCAGCGCCATACAAAAAACATTTATTGAATTTTACACGCACACTCTTTATGCGGCGTTGCCCTAAAACCGGTTCGAAAAGTGAAAAATGAAAGAGTGCGCCGAATGCGGGAAGTCCAGCGAAGCAGTCAGTGTGCTAAACACAATTTTCACCCAATCGAGGTTTTGATGGGTTCCATTAAAAGAATATGAATGCTATCGAAAGTCTTTCACTTTATAAAAACGATTACAGGGGGGTGCTGCCATGCTGAACGGTGTAAAAGTCATAGGCGTTATCTGCGCCACAATCAACAAGGAACCGTCCAAGCCGCTGATAGACAATCTCGCAAAATTGCTTTACAACAGCAGCGAATACAAAATGCTGGTATTCCAGTGCTTTGAGGAAATCCAAGCGAATTCCCCGAATGATATCGGCGGTCTGTCTGTCTTTAAACTTATCAACTACGATATTATAGACGTGATGATTATCGTCCCCGTATCGCTGCACTCCCTGGAACACGCCGAGGCGCTCGCTGCGAACTGCCTTAGTCACGGTGTTCCGATCATTTCCGTGGATATCCCTCTTACCGGCGCTTTCTGCGTATCCTTTGACTACATCGGAGCATTCGGGGCATTGGTTGAGCACGTTCTTTCATGGCACAGCTGCAAGCGTGTGAAACTGGTCGCCGGAATCGTTGGCAACTACTTTTCTGATTTGCGAGTGGATACCTGCCGCAGGATAATGCGGAAACATGGTCTTGAACTCGGGGAAAACAATATATTATACGGCGACTTCTGGGAAGGTCCTACAATGGAGGCAATGGACAAGTTCTTCGAAAGCGGCGAACCTCTGCCCGAAGTGTTCATCTGCTGCAACGATACCATGGCGATGACGGTATGCCTGAAACTAAACGAACATGGGATTAACGTCCCGGACGATGTACTCGTCACCGGATTCGACGGGATCCAGATAGAAAAGTTCCACAAGCCAAGGCTCACCACCGCCGTGCGCGACAACGAGGGACTGGCGGAAACCGTACTTGATCTCACCAGGAAAATATTGTCCGGAGAGGCGTCCGAACCATACCGCATCGACCTTGATTACAATCCGGTGTTCAGCGAAAGCTGCAACTGCGGAAGTCCCGATCTGGTGAACTCCAACCGAATGCTGGCGGACTTTGTTCGCAACTACTCCTATACCCTCAATTATGAAGAGCACATCAACAACATGGAAAATCTCATCGCAGCCGACCCCTCTCCTGCAAATGTCCACCGTGTTGTGCGGGAGTTCGGCTTCATGAACTCCGTTATCTGCCTGACGGACGAATTCTGCCGCTGCTTCTCTGACGGCGAAAGCAAACCGGAGAAATTCAGCGGATTCAACACAATGCATGTGTTCGCCTGCACATTCAACGATGGCAGAAAATCCGAAAAAACTGTGTTTCCGGCAGCGCGTCTTATCCCACTGCTTGAGAACTCGTTCAGCGAATACAACACGCTGCTGGTGATCCCGCTGCACTTCCAGGATTCGGTGCAGGGCTATATCGTCACCCACTACGTCAACGACGAACACCACAACGAGCGCTTGTACACCTTCACCACAAGCCTTGACCGCTGCCTTGAAACAATGCGTATCCATGAGCACCTCAGCAGCCTGAACCAGCGGCTTGAATTCATGTTCACACACGATCAGCTGACAAAGATATACAACCGCTACGGGTTCTATAAGGGATTCCGGGAAAGCTACGCCGCCCTTGACGGTCAGAAACGCGATGTGTTCATTATTTCCATCGACCTCAACGACATGAAGTACATCAACGACAATTTCGGTCATTCCGCCGGCGACGACGCACTCTGCATTACCGCCAGCGCACTCACCGGGGCTGCAGAAATATCCGGCGGCGTGATCTGCTCCCGGTTCGGCGGCGATGAGTTCGTTGCCGCAAAGGTCTGCTGCGGAAACGCCGCAAAACAGGCCGAGGAATATCACCGTAATTTTGTGGAAATCCTTGATCATTTGAATTCCACTTCCGGTAAGCCCTATAAAGTCCATGTGGGGCTCGGGGTTTACTCCGCTACCCTTGACAGAGTTGATTCCATCGACGAGCTTATCGAGCTTGCCGACCGCCTGATGTACTCCGACAAGGCAAAGCACAAGCGACACCCAAGAAATACGGTGTGAAATGTCGAATTCCGTATTATCTTGCCGGAATATTACTATCAGTATACAATTTGCGCCGTTCCTTTTGGAGCGGCGTTTGTTTTGTTCAAGCAGAACACAGCAAAATACCGCCCCTGTAACAGGAGCGGTACTTGCATATATGCCCGATATTTAGAATGATGTGCAGTTAAGCGATCAATACTTGTTGGAGTGAGCCTTGATATACTCAACAACTTCCTCAGCGTAGCAGAATGCCATGCTTACGCAGGTATCAGCGCAGCCGTAGTAGATAGCGATTCTGCCGGTGTCCTTGTCGCAGAGTGCTGCGCAGGGGAATGTAACGTTCTGTACATCGCCAACAGTTTCGTAGATCTCGCGCGGATTGATGAGGTACTCGCGGCAGCGATACTTAACCTTCCAGGGCTGATCCTTGTCGAGAATGCAGGCGCCGAAGCTGTAAACGAAGCCGTTGCAGCTCTCGAGAACGCCGTGGTAGAATACCAGCCAGCCTTCGCTTGTTTCGATCGGAATAGGACCTGCGCCGATCTTCTTGGACTCCCAGCCTCTGTCAGGAGCCATAACGTGTCTGTGCTTGCCCCAGTAAGTCATATCCTTGGAGTGGGACAGGTACATGTCGCCGAAAGGAGTGTGACCGGAGTCGGAAGGACGGGAGAACATTACATACTCGCCGTTGATCTTTCTCGGGAACAGAACGCCATTTCTGTTAAAGGGCAGGTATGCGTTCTCCATCTGGTGGAATTCCTTGAAGTCCTTGGTCCAGCCCACGCCGATGGTAGGCTTCCAGCCGTATGCGTTGCACCAGGTGATCCAGAAACGGTCCTCAATCCATACGCAGCGAGGATCATAGCCGTACTGCCAGGGATTAGCCTCAGCGGTATCGGGATCGTCGTTGATCCACTCAACCTTCTCAGGGTTGATGTTCCAGTGAATGCCGTCCTCGGAGAAACCAGCGTGGATAGCCATGTTTCTCTCCTTGTCGTCTACACGGAATACGCCTGCGAAGTGACCCTTGTCGCTCTCAAAGGGAACAACTGCGGAGTTGAAAATGGAGTTGCTTGTGGGGAGCAGGTCGCGGGGAATGATCGGGTTAGCGTTGTAGCGCCAGACTACGTCCTTGCAGCCCTCGGGTCTGTCCTGCCACGGCATGTTGGGAATGCTCTGGCCGATGATTTCTAAGCTCATGATGTTACCTCTCTGTTATTTTATTTACTGCGCGGAATTACCGCCTTCATTAAGTACTAGTATAGCAAATAATCGTCAAGATTTCAATAGTGTTTTTGACTAAATATCAAACAATTATCATGTGCATATTTACTTAAATTTAAATCGATTATTACTTAACAGCCGCTGACAGCTTCTCAAGGAACGTATCCCCGGATATTGGTTTACTGTAATAGTAACCCTGGAGGTAATTCACGCCGTGCTCTGCAAGAAAATCCGCCTGCTCCTGGGTTTCCACGCCCTCGGCGACGATGTGGGCCCCCAGTTGGAGTATCATGGCGATACAGCTGTTGAGAATAACCATAGGCTCCCCGGGATTCTCGCCGAACGCCGGCCATATCAGGCTCTTGTCCAGCTTGACAAGCTCGAAGTGCACCTTCGCCATTTTTGCTAGGTTGGAATAACCCGTGCCGAAATCGTCCATGGAGAAATGGCAGCCAAGGCTGCGCAGACGCTTCATATTTACATCCAGCATTTCACCGCCGTCAATGGATGCAGTTTCGGTTATCTCAAGATTGATGAATTTCGGCTGTATTCCATATTTGTGCATGACCGACATAAGCTGCGCCGGAAGCGCCGGGTCAACGCTCTGCATTCCGGACAGGTTGACCTCGATATAATTCACGCCCTTCTCCCAGAGCCGGTTTTCCGAAGCGAAACTGCACACCTTCTCAAACACTATGCTGCCAATTTTGCCGATCATTCCATGCTGTTCAGCCATTGGAATAAAAATCTCCGGAGAAATGAATCCCAAATCGCCGCAGTCCTGTAATCGCACAAGCGCCTCTGCGGACGCAAAACGATTCTCCTGTGTGGACCATATCGGCTGATACACAACGTCAAACGCCTTCTCCTGCACCGCTTTCGTCAGCACCGCCAGCACCTGCTTGGAATAATCCCTGTTCCTTATGGTTTCTTCGTCCACCCACAGCACATGACCTTTTTCGTGATGACGATGATGCTCCATAACATAGCCCATGGTGTCGTATATCTCGTCAGAAGTACCGCCGTATTTCGGGCATTCCATTATGGTAATGTGATACTGCGGCTTGAACGTTCCGTTGTTCCATGGCACCTGGAAATCCGCAGTGCCGGCGCGCTTCAGCAGCGCGTCCAGCTGATCCCTATCGGAAACGAACACCGACAGCGTATTGCTCCGGGAATGGAAAAATCCCGACCTCGGCACGACCGTCCTGAGCCTGTCCGCCGCCGTACGGAGTATCACCTTCATCGCGTCGTATCCCATGCTCCTGCTGATCTGGTCGTTGTCGTCCACCGTGAAATTGACAAGCCAGAAAGTCCGCTTGCGTGCCAGCATTTCCGGCACCATGATGTGAAATGCCTGGCGGTTGAGCGTATCCGTTTCGTCGTCTGCATATCGCTTTGGATTCTCAAAATTGAGATATATGTAAAGCAGCATAAGACTGTTTCCTATGGAAGAAATCAGCACATACTTCGTGATGAACTGTATCAGCGCCACAACAATCCATATACCAAGTCCCACGGCGACAGTAATGCGCGCCCGGGCGTAATTCGCGTTGCTCTCCTTGCTGACGGTGTTGTTATTGCGGAAAAGCAGGACGCATGTCGCGAGCACATACACTACGATGGATCCATAGAGTATGTACACCATCAGCCCCGTGGAATACGCGCCGTGCTCGTCCACGACGTACTCGATCGGCGCGAACACCGAAGTCACAGCGGCAAGCACAAACGGCGTCACTGCGAGGATCACCTGCCATTTTACAAGGCGCTTCTGCGCTCCTTGCAGGTAGAACACATACAGAAACAGGCACACGGTCAACAGTTCAAGACTCCCGATGAACGCAATATGTACTATGCGATTTACCCACCCGGGGACTACCTGGTAATTCAGCAGAGTGAAATAGGACACGAAATCCGAGACAAGATTAAACGCACCCACGAAAAGAAAGCACCCGAAAACCACCGTTGAACGCAGGGGTAGCTTCTTGTTCTTCAAGAAATCTATTATGAGCAGAATCACTACCGCCAGCGCCAGAGATTGTACCCTAAAGCTGATATCAAAGAAATTCAGCCACTGTCCTCCCATTTATTTACCTCCTGAACCCATAACTACATATCTGTATTATAGCACAATTCGGGTATTATTTCCACTGTTTTTGTCAAATTTTATTTCCCTTTATGAGAAAACTGGGGCGTGTGAAAAACACACGCCCCATAATTACTTATCTCCCGGAATACACGTCCCTCTGCGCCACTGCGAGCCGGTCGCAGCGCTCGTTCTCCTCATGCCCCGCGTGTCCCTTGATCCAGCAGAATTCCACATCGTGGACCGCCATCAGATCCAGTAACTGTCCCCATAGGTCGGGATTCAGCGCAGGTTTACCATCGGATTTCTTCCAGCCGCGCTTCTTCCAGCCCTGCGCCCAGCCCTTGGTGATACCGTCAACGACATATTTGCTGTCCGTTGTCAGCCGCACCTTACATGGGTATTTCAGCGCAGAAAGAGCATTTATCACTCCGGAAAGCTCCATGCGGTTGTTGGTGGTATGTGACTCACCGCCGGAAAGTTCCTTTTCCCTGCCATCGCAGCGGAGTATCGCACCCCAGCCTCCCGGTCCGGGATTCCCACTGCAAGCGCCGTCCGTGAAAATCTCTACTAGTTTCATAGATACCTCCGAAACAAACAGCCCCGGGAAATCTCGGGGCTGTAGTGATTCTGAAAAATCAGTTTGCAAGACCGGCTCTCGCAATACCTTCTGTAAAGTACTTCTGTAAGAAGATGTACATGATTACGATAGGAGTGATTGCGAGCAGGCAGGCTGCTTCCATCCAGACGACATAATCCGTCGCGATTCCGACCTGGTTATCCAGGTACATGGAGATGATGTTGGTAATGTTGTTTACCTTCAGCGCGATGGTGTTCGGATCGTTGAAGTACATGGAGGATACGTAGTAGTCGTTCCAGTACCAAACGATGGAGAAGATGAATACCGTCAGGAAAGAGCTTGCAGCATTCGGGATCATTACGCTGATGAAGGTCTTGAACGGACCGCAGCCGTCAAGGTACGCAGCGTCCTCAAGTTCCTTCGGCAGTCCGCGGAAGAACTGTCTGAACAGGTAAATGAACAGACCCGCTCTGATACCGTTACACATGAGTGCCGGAATATACATTGCGAAGTTGGTTCCTACCAGGTTGAGGGAGTCGCCCATCAGGGCGTTGAACAGTCCGAAGATATCGAAATATCTGAACTGTGAATACTGCGGAATGAGTATGATCTGTACCGGAACGATGATCTGGAGCAGTACCAGGGCGAAGAAGAAATTCTTGCCCTTGAACTTGAATCTCGCGAAACCGTAACCGGTCAGCGCACAGGTACCAACCTGGAGCACTGAGGATACAACGTTGAGTACCAGCGTATTCCAGAGGGTGCTTGGATAGTTGGTAGCCTTCCATACCTCGACGAAGTTCTCCAGGCGGATCGTCTTGGGGATCCACATGATGGACGGGTCGTTCATCTCAGCCTGCGGTCTGATGGATGTGGAGATCATGTAGAGGATAGGATAAAGGATAACGAAGGAAAGTCCGAAGATGATTATCGCACGGAAGAACGGCCATACATAACCAGCGATTCTGTGCCAGAACAGGTATCTGTAGTGCTTCTTCTCCTTGGCGGTGTACCGGTGATAGTTCTTGATGATATCGAAATTGCTTACACGGTACTCGTCCTTTTTCTTCTTAGCCTTCTTGGGGGCTGTGGGCGCGATGGGGGCTACTGCCACCGCAGCGTCGGAGTTGATGTCCGCGATGGTTTCAGCAATAGCCTCTGCTGTGGGTTCAGCAGTTTCTGTTACATTTTCAGCAGGCTGATCAGCAACATTATTGATATCGAATTCGTTTTCTGTCACTTCTCTGACCTCCTTAATCATTCTCGTAATATACGAACCTGTTGATTATCACGCAGATAAGACCCAGGCACGCGCCGACAATTGCGAAGTAGATCCACGCAAGTGCTGCGGCATAGCCGTATTCCCAGTTACCGGACTGCTTCAGTACGTACTCCATGACCTCGTTGTCGGTGGAAACGAATGCGTCGATTACGGTATAAACCAGGTTTGAAAGAATCATCGGTGAGATGTACGGGAAAGTGATCTTCCAGAAGAACTCCCACGCGGTAGCGCCCTCGATGCTTGCAGCTTCCTTCGCTGACGGAGGAATAGTCTGTAATGCTGAAAGGAATATCAGGATCTGGATACCAGAGTTCCATACGAGGTTCAGGACGTCTGACGTGATATTCTTGATGACGTCGGTGAAAGTCTGGTTCAGGTTGTAGATACCGATAAACTCCATCAGTTCAGTTACAAGGTCAGTCTTGAACAGTGTGCTGAACTGTGACGCGTCGGAAATACCCTGAGAGGTCATATCACCGTTGATTACGCTGATAACAGGACCTGTCGCGATCAGAACCGGCAGGAAGAATATCGCACGGGCGAGGGTTCTTCCTCTGAACTTCTGGTTCAGGATTACGGCGATGAACAGCGAGAAGATCATGATTACCAGGGTGTTCGGGAGGATCTCTCCCAGCGAGGAGCCGAGCTTCGGAAGGAACTCGGTATCAACGGTGAACGCGTTGACGAAGTTCTTGAAGCCATTGAACTCAGTGTAGATACCTGCGGAGGTCATGCCTTTCTCAAGTGCGTCTGCCTTCGCGAGAAGCTGAGTATCGCAGAGTGAATACCACAGAGATGTGAGAACCGGGATAATAAACAGCCACAGGGTTCCGATGAACCACAGTGCGATGAAGCCGTAGCCGTAAAGTCCCTTCTTCTTCTCATAGGGGATCTTGGTGGTCTTGATCTTTATCTGCGCCTTTTCTCCGCCCTTACGGCGGATATCGACCTCCTCATTGGCTGCATTCAATGCAGCCGCTGCGGCGGTGTTGTGAGCTGACACCCTCTGCACCGGCGCTTCGGGCACTGACTCTGTCTGCTTGTTCAGTTCGACTGCGGGCTCGGGTGTATCGCTGCTGGCTGCAGTGCCGAATTCAAGTTCATCATTCATCAGTCAGTTGTCGCTCCTTTCGTTTCAAAATCGGAAAGCTTTACTTCTGTTCCGTTGATGACGATCTGCTGTGTTTCGAGATTTACCTCAACAACAGTTCCGTCGGAGAACGTGGACTTGTAGTTGTATCTGTCGATACGCTGGAAGTCCTCGATAGTCTCATCAGTGAGAGGAAGCACATACTTCTGCATGAACTTGTATTCAGCACAGATGTCATCTACCCAACCGCTGTAGCTGGTGTAGAACAGCTCGTCGTAGGAACTGTCGGTGAACTCGTTCGGATCCTCGTACATTACCTCATAGTGGAGGGGAGTACCGGTGACCACGGAATAAACGAACAGCTCGTCTGCGCTGGAGCTTGCGTTCTTTGCCTTGGTTGTGTAGGGAATATAACCATGGATAACCAGCTCGTAGAACGGGATATCATAGTCGTAAACATCGAAGTTGCTGCTGTAAAGCGGAACGTCCTTCAGATAGTCTACATAAGGCAGCGCGTAATCATTTGCTGCACCGGAAACGAATGTGAGTCCGCTCTGGTTGATCATCTCGTAGCCTGCGATCAGGTTGTCTACCGCCTGCTGACGGGAAGTCGTTCTTGCAGCATTTCCGGTGTAGTCGCTGTAAAGCATGTTGGTGCCGTCAGCAACGGAGATAGACTTCATGCCCTCCTTGGTGTAGCTGGAGATCACCTCGCCGTATACCTTCTGGAAGTACGCCGGGGAGAGAATGTACCAGCTGCTTCTGGTGTCATGCGGAGTACCGAATGCCAGCTCGTAAGCGCCCTGAGTAGCGTAAGCCTTGGTGATCGCGATGGAGGAAGCACCGGTCTTGGTGTAGCCGTTGCCGCTTCGCTCGTAATTCATCAGGTCAACGCTGGGAGCGAGGATTATGTTGTTTGCTTCGCAGTAGCTCTTGAGTTCCTTGAACTTGTTTTTTCCGCCGAGCGTACCGGAGTAGTCAACGGAATTCGAGATCCTGCTTGTGATTCCGGCGCCGTTAAAGTCTTCATAGGAAAGAATAATGTTCGAAACGCCGTTATTGTTCAGCTCCTGAACGATCTGCTTGGCCTGCTCATAGGTCGTTGCAGCTGTCTGGAGGTTTACGGGGAATCCGAGAATGGACTGCTGCTTGATGGTACCGCCGTAAACGTCGAGGTACAGGGGAGCTTCTTCCTTCTCGTTCTTGGTGAGTCCCTTCTCCTCAACGAGGTACTGCTGATAGCGCTTCGCTACGTCAACGTAGCTTACGTTGTCCTTAACTATGGGATAATATCTCACGGTAAGGCGATCCTCGGGGATCTTGCTTTCCTGGTAAGCGTTCAGAGGCTGCGCGTTCTGACCGCCCATGTAATAGGTGTCGGTCGCTCTAACCTGGAAATTGAACCAGGCGGAGTTGTAGCTGGTAGCCTTCTGTCCGGACACGGAAGCGTTCGCGGTAGCATACGCAGATCCGGAGGTAACTACCTCGAGGAGTGCGTTGTCTTCTCTTACAAGACCCATGATCGGCAGGTAAGCCTGCTCAGTCTTTGCGGGAGCCATATCCTGGCTCTTTGCAAGATCCCTGCCGTATATTCTCTGGGAGTAGGTGTTGGTGTTGCTCTTGCCGTTGTTGAAGTTGATAACCGCACCGGAGCCGTCCGGAGTGATTATGTAACCTGCTTCATCGGAGTAAGCAGCGCCGAGATCCTGCAGGAAGTTGATATCAACAACGGAACGGATACCATTGCTGTCAACGGAAGTGCCTCCGTCCTTGTCGCCCTGGATCTCTACCTCGTAGATCTCGTCCACAGCGATGGAAGCCTCAATGTAATCATCATTCAGGGTTACATAGTATGGAACCCAGATACCCTCAGTCGGGAAGTGGTATTCCACACGGAAACCGTTGTCCACCTTGGAAACGGAAACCTCGCCGTTCGAATAGGAACGCAGAGGTGTGGAAGGCGAGTCAGTGTCCGTTACCTTAACGGCATTGATAACCAGAGTGGACTTCAGGTCAGCCTTCTTGGAGTTGTTTGCGTTGGGATCTTCGTCAGCATTGTAGGGATTGCTCCACCAGGTATGCTTGCCGTCAGCTGTGCGGAAAGCAAACAGACCGGTATCCATGTTGACATACAGCTCGTAGTTAGAGTTGGAGGCAACCAGCTCGCACTTAGCAAGCTCGCCCTCCTCAGTGATAGGCTCCTTCTCCTCCTCAGCGGCGTCGGAATCATCCTCAGCCTCTGCGGTGGAAGTGCTCTCATCTGCCTCAGTCGTAGTGCCGTCTGCCTCAGAAGTGATCGCCTCGGAGGTACCAGCCTCCGCTGTCATGCTTGAATTCTCAGACCATGCAACGCTCTGGCTTGCCGAAAGCACCATGCCTGCGCACAGTGTGCCGACAAGTATTTTCTTGCGGATTTGTAGCATTTTTACACCACCATTTTCTATATTTGCGCCGCCCCTCAGCGAGAAATGCGGCTGTTTCAATGCAACTGATCAGGAATTAAGCTTCTTGCGTTCCTTAGCGATCTGGTGCTTCTCATAAGCCGTATACGCTGCAATAATGATAGCGAGAACGGCAATGATAATACCAATAAAGATGAATACAAGCGCTGTGGGTTCCAGGTTAGCGTTTCTGTACAGCAGCTCAGTGTAGATCGAGTATACGAATACATAAACCTGCTGGAACAGGGATACCAGAAGAACGATCAGTATCAGGATCACGACCATCGCGAGGATAGTGATGAGCATGAACAGGAGGGTCTTGGGTATCGAGTACTGGTGAACTGTCTTCATGCCGGATATCAGCAGTACGAGCGTCCATAGTATGGTCACATAGGATACAAAGGTGATAAATGCGGACTCAGTTCTGAGCAGGCAGTTGGACAGGATTATGTTGATCACCTGACCGATTATGTAGGGAACCAGAGCATACGCGGTGTTAACGCAGATGTTCTTCATGGTACCTTCACCGTCGAACAGTGTACACAGTGCCCAGTTTCCGACTACCCAGGTGAAGAATATAACGACTGTGCGGATGATTATCGGCACAACGTTAAACACCTTAACGGTACGGTTCTCAAAAAGGAAGCCTGTCATCAGTTCGCTGCACACGCTGACAATAAACAGCAGGGCAACGATAACCAGTGCGACTTTCATGTTGTAGGCTTTCTTCCATCTGAGGTCTTCAAAGCCTTCAAAGGGGTGGCGCATCACATAGAACGGCCATTTCCATGCCGGCATATCAAGATCGAATCTCATAGATCAGACGTCCTCCCTTCCCTTGTTTTTCTCCTTGAACAGCCGTTCCTGTTCGGCGCGTCTCTTGATCCTTCTCTTGTTCTTGATGGAGGAGATGACGTAGATCGCGATTATAAGGAGAATAATGATAACCGCAAACAGTGTGAAGTTATCTCTGATGAAGTTCATTCTCCAGCTCTTGAACGCGTCATTATAACCCGTCTTGGAGTTGTAGTAGAAGTACTTCATAGCGGTGTCGTAATCGCCTTCGTTCAGGTAAGCGTTACCAAGTCCGATGTATGCCAGCCAGTAGTTACTGTCGCGGCGGAGCGCTTCCTCCCACGGCTGACGTGCTTCTTCGTACTTACCCTTGTTGAACAGCGAGATAGCGTTGTGGACTATCGCACCGAACTCTGTCTGCTTGAATACCGTCACGCTTGCCTTACGGCCATCGAGGACGTATATCTTGTTGCCAAGGCTCTCTACGGCGTTCGGTGTGGTGAAAGTACCCTTCTGCTGACCAATGCCGCCGAAGATGAACAGCAGCTGGCACTCGTCATCGTACTGGAATACACGGCCTGTAGCGACATCAAGCAGGTTGATTACGCCATTTTCTCCGATATCGACATCGGTTATCTGGGAAGTGTATGTCTTGTTACGATAGTACTTTGTGAGAGAATCACCAAAAGTATAGTCCGAATAGCCAAGATTTGTGAAGATGTTGGTGCCTGCGGAGTTCAGCTTCTTCAGTACGTCGGTGGTAACGGTCTTGGACTCAGTTACCGTGTAGATGAAGTTGTCCTCGTCGATATCAAAGTTGGATATCTCGACCGGCACGCTTCTTCTCATTCTCTTAGCCTGCTCACGGCTGAAGATGAGCTTCCAGAAAGCGTTCATCAGAACCTCGCCGGTAGCCTCTACTCGGTTTGCGCCGAAATAACCGTTGAAGTCGCCTTCCTTTGAGTATACAACCGCGCCCTTTGTGATGGACTTGATGCAGATGTATACATTCTTAGCTGCGTCTATCAGAACCTTGTCAGGGTTGAAAGTGATGGAGGAATCATACATGTTGCTTGCAGGTCTGGTGAAAATCATCTGGACCTTGCCGACTGCGGTCTTACGCTCGTCGTCGTTGATCTCCTCAACTGCGAACTGTACTACACGGTCGTTGGCGTTATCAGCAACGTAGATCGTGTCAACTCCCTCGTCGGTGTCAACAAAGACGCCGGTAGGGCCGTTGAAAGATGTGTTTGTGTACTTGTTGTAGTCCGCCTGGGTTATCATTCCGGACTCAAGTTCAGCGGTCTTTTCATTGTACCAGCTCTGAACCCCGGAGAAATCGAGGCTTTCCACGGTGAACTTCAGGTTGAAGTCGCTGTCTGTTACAACGATTCTTCCCTTCATGGAGTCTGTCGCGCCGGCTGCTTTATAAGAAGTATCGGCAATGAACAGGTCGTTATTGTCGGAGAAGAACATGTCGCTCGGCTCCGTGAGGGCGCCGGCGCCCATATCCATTCCGGTATAGATCTGGTCAACGATGTAGCCGTTCTGTGACGGAACTGGATCGCCCCACCAGTCGTAGTTGTATCCGGTATAAGGCTCATCTGCATAGGCAACGCTGGTCGTGAGTGTTACCGCAGCCATAACTGCCGCAGAGACCCTTGCTGCCATGCGCTTGATTGATGGCACTCAAAATCATCCTTTCGTAAATAGAATACTTCCGGGAGTCCCGGTAATTCCGCGGCTTAATCCTTCAGACCCGAATGAGCCATCGTTTCAACGACGTTACTCTGCAGGATAAGGAACAGGATCATCGGCGGCAGCATCAGCACGACGACTGTCGCTGACGCCACGCCCGTACGGGCTATACCTGCCGCTGCAATCTGCTGCATTACGATAGGAATAGGCTTCAGCTGCTCGCTGTATACGAACAGATAACCTGTGATCTGCCATGCGCCCTGGAATGCGAATATCATCAGGGTGAGCCATGCAGGCTTGACGTTCGGCATAACTATCTGCCAGCAAACTCTCAAGTGGCTTGCGCCGTCGAGCTTCGCCGCCTCGATCATACTCTCCGGTATCTGACCCATGAACTGCTTCATAAGGAACAGTCCCATAGGGGTTGCAATATACGGAAGTGTGATCGCCCAGTAGGTGTCGATCATGCCGAGGGCTGCCATAACGATGTACTGTACGATATAAGTAACAGACGATGTGAACAGCAGCGCGATCTCAATTACCTTGTTCATTGCCTTGACGCCGGGTGCCTTCACCTTCGCCAGCACATATGCTGCGGAGGAGGAAAGGAACAGCTGCGCCACAGTAACTACTACAGAAACGAATACAGAGTTGAAAACGTATCTGGAGAACGGCACGTCCAGGCTGCCTGCGACCTTGAGCATGTCCTCAAAGTTCTGCGAGGTAGGACGCTGTACATAAAGTTTCGGAGGGAACACGAAAAGTTCCTCAGAAGGCTTTATAGACTGAATAACTGATAAGTATATCGGGAAGAGCATGAACAGACCGATAAGAACGAGCAGTATAAAGATCGCTATATCGCCGCCACGGGAACCTCCCCATTTTTTTCTTTTCTTGATAATGCGCATCTTCCGTCCTCCTTATGTATCCAGAATACCGGCCATAGCCTTCCGGATAACGTTGTTTACAACGATCATGACTATGAAGAGTATGAAGCATATCGCGCAGGCATAACCCATCTCGTAACGTACTGAGCCGTAGTCAAACGCGTGGGTCATGATCGTGTGCGCTGCATAGTCCGTGGACGGGAATGCTGTCAGGAATCTACCGATATCACCAGCGGTGAAGGAAGATGTGATCTGCATTACGGCTGCGAACAGGAGCTGCGGTCCCATAGCCGGGATAGTGATGTAGAGCAGTTCCTGGAAGCGGTTCTTGATACCCTCGATAGCGCCAGCCTCGTAACCGGACTTGTCGATGCCCTGGAAGCCTGCACGCAGTGAAAGGAAGCCTGCACCAAGGGACATCCACATCTGTACGACGATAACGCACATGAGAATGTATCTTGAGTCGGTCAGCCACTGCTGAGCGCCGTTGATAAGACCAAGGCTCATGAGAGTGGAGTTAAGGAAGCCGTAGGTATCGCCGGAGAAGATGAGCTGCCATGTTGCGTAAATGTTACCAGCAAGGGTCGGAGCGTAGAAGATGTATGTAAATACAGTCTTGAGCGGACCGGGCATCTCATTGATGAGCCATGCCAGCAGGAAGCACATGATGTAGCTGACAGGGCCAGTGATTATCGCGAACACGAGAGTGTTCTGGATCGCTATAAGGAAAACGTCGTCCTGAAGGAACAGGGTGTAGAAGTTGCTGAGTCCGACCCACTGAGGGAACTGAACCATGTTGAAGTTCGTGAATCCGACAGGGAGGGAGATGACAACCGGAATACCCGTGAACACCAGGAACAAAAGGAAGTACGGGAGAGCCAGTATGTAGGCGCTGCCGTTCTTCTTCATCTCACGCATCGTATATCTGAACCTGCTGTCCTCGATATACTGCGATTTTTCTTTACCGAACAAGCTGATTCCTCCTATTTTTGTTTTGGTAAGCCTATCCTGCCCTCCGGCTGGCGGAGGGAGGACAAAAGCGATCAACCCTTGTAATAGCCGAGATCTGTCAGCTTTCTTACGATCTCAGAGTTGATATCTCTGTTGTAGGAGCTGAGCTGATATCTGGGGTTCTTCTGGTTGTTTACTACCGCTCTGAATGCGTTGTAAACGTTTCTTGTAACGGCATAGGAGGCCGGAATGATCGGCACTTCCCTCAGGTTTGACATCTGGTCAGCAATCTTTTCATGCTCAGATGTGGACCAGCTGAGTTCGCCGAGCGCCTCAACGTTTGCGGTGTCGTAACGTCCCATCGGGCCCATAACCGCCTCGATCGTGGTACCGTAGCTCTTCTGAACGTCTGTAGTTGTGAACCAGTCGATGAAGTTCCAAGCTGCGTCAACGTCAGTGCAGCTTGTGAAGATAACAGCGCCTGCGGAACCGGAGTTCGCGGTGTAGTCGATCTTGTAGCTGCCATCGGAATTCTTCTGCTTTGTTCCGTCCTCATTATATACATAAGAGCCGGGAACATGAGCGAAGGACCACAGACCCTTGATCTCAGGAGCCGCAACATTCAGCTGATTGTAGAATGTATAGTTCTGGAGGAGTATCGGCATCTCACCTGTTCTGAAACGAGTGAATGCGTCGTAGGTCTGGTCGAAGTCGTAGATGGTGTAGAACTCTGTCCACTTGGTGAACGCGGATACCGCAGCCTCGGTATCGAATGTTGTGGAGATGTACTGACCGCTTGCTTCGTCGTAGTTGTAGAAATCCTGACCAGTCTGGAGCATCAGCAGTACGAATGTGTTACCTGCGTCGAATACCTGAGAAGAGATGTTGGAGGGCAGGATCAGACCTACCTCGAGGTACTTTCTCTGGATATCAGGCAGCATGTTGATAAGCTCGTCCCAGGTCTCGGGAGGAGCGTCATATCCAAGCTCTCCGAGTACGTCGGTTCTGTAGAACAGCATCGGGAAGCTTTCTGTCAGCGGAAGTCCGTAAACGCCGCCGTTGAATTCATAAAGCGTAGTTACGTCGGGTGTGAATCTGCTTATTACGGATTCATATCCGGGCTGCTCCTTGAGGTTTACGAGAAGTCCTCTGGAAGCGCACACTACAGGGAAGTCGCCGCCGATGAACAGTGCGACCTCAGGACCCTTGCCGGCGAGAGTCGCCTCGAGAACGGCGCCCTGTACCAGGGAGATATTTACCTTGGTATCGTGGGTCGGGTTGTATTCGGAGCTTACAAGCTCGTTTACTACGGTAGCCTGGTCACGTCCGAGGGAAACCCAGACGTTCAGGGTCTTTTCTGCACCGGTGGAGTCAGACACGGAGGTGTAATCCTCAAAGAATGAGCCGATAAATGCCTGGAATCCGAATGCAAACGCCTGGAAGAAATTGGTGCCGCACTTGCGGAACTCGTCCTTGGAGGACTTCACCTCGATGTAGTCGATCTCAAGCGGCTGATCGCGGTAATCTCTCATCCATGCGGAAACTGCGGAGATCTGGTCCTTGATGGAGGAAAGCATCTGGGGGAGATCCTCAGGCTTGTCTACTGCCATCTGGAGAATGACTGCCATTGTCTGGAGCGTGGAAGCCTCGGAGCCAGCGCCGGTCAGTTCCTCAATGCCTGCCTTCTCTCTGTAGAGAGTTTCAATGGCGTTCTTGAAGAAGTCGAACAGACCCTCGATCTGATCCTCGAGGTAGTAGTCGTTGTACTCATCAGGAGAAGGACCTGTGATCATGAGTATACGTCTGTAGTAGTAGTTCAGTTCAAAGATAAGGTCGTCCAGACGCTCCATAACTGCACCGATGTCGCCGGGGACAGCTTCGAGCGTGATGGTATTCCAGCCCTTGTTCATCTTCACATAGATCAGATTGCCGTCAGCGTCAGAAAGATCAACTGTCTGCCAGTTAGGATCATACTGGATCTTTACATCGTCCAGTTCCGTGCAGGGCACCTCGCCGTTGATGTAGACGCGGCGGTTGGAGAAGAATCCGCGCATCGTGCTCTGACGAGCTCTCAGACGAACCTTGTAGTATCCGTCCTCGGGCACCTCAACATTCCATGTAATGGACTGAGTTGCCTGATCCCAGGTATCAGCACCGATGGTGTTGTAGCGCTTCTTTACCGGGTCGCAGGGGTAAACGGAGGAGTCCGTTCTGTCATATGTAGGATACAGAGTAGAAGAAGTGGTGTAAGCCGGGGCCTCGCCCTGGATAAAGCCACCGCTCTCGCCCACGCTGGGTGTTGCGTCGATCTGCTCCTGAGTAGGAGCGATGTCCGCATAGGCGGGGAGATCTTCAGTGTTGTAGAAACGCATACCCTTGAGGTAAAGATTTGTCTTTACGCCCGTGAGGGAGATCTCATGAGAACCCTCGGAAAGGTAGAAGAAGTAGGGCGTGTTGATAAGTCCGTCCTTATCCTTGATCGGATAATTGATCCAGGTGTTGTACTGGATCTGCTTGGGACGCTGGTCGTTATCTCTTGAGTCACGGATTATCGCGCCGTCATTCTGCCAGTATCTGTCGAGTTCTACAAGCTTGACCTCATCGAAGGGGTGCTCGCCGTCGATCTTCATCTCGACTTCGATGGTAGTATTGTTATGATGCTCGGAAGTGACGGGGTGATAGAACATCTCAAGGTTGTAAAGACCGGCGGTCTTTACATCGAAATGCCATGTGAGCGTGCCCTCGCAGTCTACCCACGCAACGCAGTCGCTCTCGCCGTCGTAATCCTCGATCTTTACGTCAACGTCGTCGCTCTGCTCAAAGTCAGTCACATCGACATTGATCTCTTCCATCGGCTTGATGGCGTCGGGATATCTGTTTATGTACTTTCTGTACGCATTCTTGTTGCTGACAATGCTCAGGCTGTCTACTTCCTCTGTCGTTGAATCAAACGACTCTTCCGCAGCAGCGCCGGGCGCCAGCTGAACCTGAACGAGAGTTGCAGCCATCACAGCCGACATAAACAGTGATGTGACTCTTTTCAGCTTCGTGTTTCGCTCTTTTGCCACAGTGTAATCCACCTTTCCTAGAAAATGCTTTGCAGCAAATCGGGTTCTCCCTCCCGATCGTTTACTTTGTGTACCCACGCGGGTAGATGGAGATCCTGCCCTCCTCAAGCTCAACGCGGACTTTATCTCCGCCCTTGAGTCCGAGTTCCTCAAGATACTCCTTGGGGATCTGCAATCTCCCGGCGCGGTCAAGAACCGTCAGTTCCTCATGGGCTGACTGTTCCTCCGAGATCTCGCCGAAGGATTTCATTGCACCCTGTCTGCGCACAAGCTCGGTTGAAGTCTTGCCATCGCGTATTGCAACAACGCGGTCTATCTGCGCCGACAATTTTGTATCATGCGTCACAATAATTATCGTGACGCCCATGGATCTGTTCAGTTCCCTGAACACGTCCAGGATCAACTTTGATGTTGCCGTATCCACCGAGCCAGTCGGTTCATCGGCAAGAAGCAGTTTCGGATTGTTCGCCAGAGCTATCGCGATCGCAACCCTCTGCTGTTCGCCGCCTGACATCTGATCCAGTCTGCTGTTCTTCCTGTGGGAAAGTCCCACCATGTCCAGCAGCTCGTTTGCACGCTGCGTCCTGCCGGAATACCCGGAAAGAAGCATCGGCATTTCGACATTCTGCTTCGCCGTAAGGTAGGGAATCAGGTTTCGTGCGTTATTCTGCCACACAAACCCGACTGTTTTGCGTTTGTACTCGATGAAGTCCTTTTCAGTGAACTTCAGCAGATCCACGCCGTCAACGTAAAGGCTCCCGGCGGAAGGCCGGTCAAGTCCGCCCAGCATGTTCAGCAGAGTGGATTTTCCGCTGCCGCTGGATCCGACAAGCCCCATCAGCTCTCCGCGCTCAACCGTGAGATCAAGCCCCTGAAGCGCCATAACTTCAACGTCTTTTGATTTGTAGATCTTTACGAGATTTTCCGCCTGCACCATGATGTTTTCGGGCGGCGCCAGCATCACCTTTTTAGGCATCGACACCCTCCCCCGGCTGCACCGCGTTCTCCTTAACCTCGGAGATCACACCGTCCTCCAGCGTGTAAACGATATCAGCCATATCCATCATAGCCGTGTCATGAGTTGTCATAACTATGGTAATATCATTCTGACGAACAATGTCCCTGAACAGCTTCATCACCGCCATTGCAGTTGGTGAATCCAGCTCAGCAGTCGGCTCATCAGCGAAAATGATCTTCGGGGAATGTGATATCGCACGCGCGATCGCCACTCTCTGCTGCTCACCGCCGGACATCTCACCCGGGCGATGATTAATGCGCTTTTCAAGCCCGACCTGAATCAGACTCTGCTTCGCACGCTCAACTCTCTCCTTGTACGGCATATCCGTAAGCCGCAGCGCAAACTCAACATTTTCGAAAGCCGTCATTGTTGAAATCAGCGCAACTGACTGGAACACGAATGCCATCTCAACTCTTCGCAGCCTATCCCGATCCTTGTCGGGAAGCTTCGTTATGTCCCTGTCCAGGAACATGACCTCGCCTGAGGTCGGTCTGTCAAGTGCGCCCAGTATGTTTATCAGCGTAGTCTTGCCAGAACCCGAGCGGCCTCTCAGCACGGAGAGCTTATTCGGAGGGATTTGCAGATTAATTCCCTTTAGTGCATGGACCGTACTTCCGTCCCCGATTTTAAAATCCATGCAGACGTTTCTGGCGTCAATAATATTATTCATATTTTTCCCCTTGCGTCTGTCTGAATTCGACGAAATCAACACTATTCCATAACACCGCCATCATAAATACCCTATTAATTATATCAAATTCAACCGTCAATGTCAATAAGATTTGAATTTTTTTAGTCACTTTATATAAATTGCGAAAAACAACCGTTTTAGCGGACAATGTTTTGTTTTAAAACATTTCCATTCTGCATATTGTTGTTCCTTGCCTTTTTTTCCTTTGCAGATACTACATATTGATTGCCAGCTGCAACTTATTATGGTTGAATTAAGTAAATTTCTTTGTTTTAAGTGTCCCGTTTTACTTGTCCGTCAATTTGCACAAAAACTCCGCACAAAGTTTATTGAAATACACCACCCATATAATTCCATCGTTTTGTCAATTATATGAGCCTTGACTCTTTCTGATTACGACATTCCGGAACAACAAAAAGCCCACTCCTTTCGGAGTGGGCTTCAAGCTCAAGTCATAAGACTAGAAGTTATCAGTGTTTACTGATTACTTTCTCTTCTTAGCAACTACGATAGCAGCGCCAGCCAGAACAGCAGGAACTACAGCCAGAGCTACACCTGTGCCAGGGTTGCCCTTGTTGTCGCCGTTGTTGTTGTCATCAGCAGTATCCTCAGTGGACTCCTCAGAAGACTCGTCAACAGTTACAGAAGGCTCATCATCGGTGGTGGGAACATCATCGGTGGTTACAGTCTCATCGGAAACAGGCTCAGCGTCGCCAACTACAATAGCAGTTACAGCGTCAGCAGAGATGTCTGTGAAACCAGCATCGGGAACGAGAGCTACGGAGATCTCCTCGTCAGCTGCAGCGTCAACGGTGTAGGTGAGAGTCAGCAGAACAGTGCCGTCAGCAGGAACGGAAGAACCTGCCCAAGCAAACTTGTTGGTGTCCTTGTTGAACTCAGCCAGACCAGAATCGGTCTTAGCAGCGTCAACGAGAGTCAGGTTGTCAGAAGCCTTTACAGTGAAAGTAGTAGCTTCCTGAGTCATGCCAGTAGCAACGATCTCAACGGTTACGTTCTCACCAGCTACAGGAGCATCGGTAGAGAGTGCGGGTGTGATAGCAGCGGAAGCAGCAACAGCTGTCAGGGACAGAACTGCAGCAGCAGCGCCGAGAGATAAAATCTTCTTCATATAGTTTTCCTCCATATTATTTATAGCTTATTCAATAAGCTCCGCCTCGGGGCTTGCGCCCCGGGGAGGAACAAATTAATTAAACAGCAGTTTTACTCAGGTGATTAAGCCTGTGTAACAGCCTTCAGGATTGCAGAAGCATCCATAGCATTTACAACGCCATCAGCATTGTAGTCGCCTGCAGCTACGTCGATAGCAGTGCCAGCAGCAACAGCCTTCAGGATTGCAGCAGCGTCGAGTGCGTTAACAACGCCGTCGCCGTTTACATCGCCAACAACTGTCTTAACCTCAGTCTGCTCCTTAACAGCTGCGAGGAGAGCCTCGTAAGCAGCGGTCAGGTTAGCGTGAGAGAGGGAAGCTGCGTTAGCAGAGGACTTCGGAATTTTTACAGTTGTAGAGCTGTCTACAGTCAGGTCATATTCGTTGTCGCCATTTGTGTAAACTCTGTTGAAGCCCTGGAACTGACGGTCAGATGTGAATGCATCGTTGTCGAGCTCGATGGAGCTACCATCAGCGGCAACGTCGATGGGCTGTACAACGGACAGATAGTAAGCAGTGTTCTCAAGAGCAGCAGTCAGAGCGTCTGTAGCCTTCAGGTCACCGTTGTCGATGGAATCCTTAACCTCAGAGATCTCAATGTAGATCTGCTCGAAGCTGTACTTGAACGCATTGTAGTCGTTAAGAAGCTTGTTGTACTCGCCCTCAAGGGTCTCGTAAACCTGTGTAGCGATGAGAGAACCATTGATGATGGTACCGGTGCATTCAGCAGGAGTTACGTTGTCCTTGTAGGTCTTGATCTTGTTAGCAGCCTTTACCCAGTTGATAGCGTCCTGACGAGCTGTAACCAGATTGTTGTGGTGGTAAGAGAACAGAGCAGCGTCACCAGTCAGCTCAGCCAGATCGTAGCACTTGTCGATAAGCTCGTTAACCTGTGCCTTGGTCTTGGTGCCGTAGGAAGCATCGTACTTATCAGCCAGAGCATACTTGAGGTATCTGTAAACCAGAGTCCACTCAGCAGAAGAGCCCTTAGCGGAACCAGCGGAGATAGCATCGATTGTATCGATGTCTTCGATCAGTGCGTTGCCCTCAATGTCCTTCTTCTCGCCTGTGAGGTAAAGCTCAGCCAGTTCCATAGCCTTGCCCAGGTCAGCGTAGGTGTCTACAGTCTCGTTGGAAGAGTTGGTGTAGGAACCGTCCATTGTCTGAGCAGCGCCAGCGATTGCGCCCCACTGTCCGATTACGGGGTACGAGCTGCCAGTAACAGCATCACCATCGTTTACATTGTTGATGAGGTGGTTATCAGTTGCGCTAGTTGTGTCGACAACAGAAGCAGCGTCAACCCTGATGAAATCAGTCAGGTCAACCTCAGACTTAGCATTGATGAGCTTGTAGTAATCCATGCCAGTCTTGTCAAATGCAACCTTACCAGTTGCATAACCGTCCTTGGTAAGCTCGATGTAGAACTTAGAGTCGGTCTTGATAGAGATCTCAGCGGAGTTCTTCTTATTAACGAAATTGCTCCATGTCCATCCGTTAGGATTTACAGTGTAGCTGGATTCAACTACATACCAAGCGTCAGCACCTGCTGCAACGCCGGCAAGCTTCATATCAATGTTGCTGGAGTACTTGTCACCCTTACGGTTATGAACCTTGTCAGTGCCGAGCAGTGCAACAACAGCCTCGTACAGGTCCTCAGCAGTGGTCTTCTTGTAGTCATAAACCAGTCTGCCGTTGTACTGATTGAGCAGGGTCTTTACGTTAGCCTTTGTAGCTCTGTTGGTGTCGTCAGCCTTAAAGCCGTTCAGAACGGTTGTAGCAGCAACGCAAGCCTTGTAAGCGTCAACGATGTTGGTCTGAGTGGTCTTGTTTACAGACTTGATCTCATCAAACTCGCCGTATGCGTCGTTGATAACGGTCTTAAGGGAAGCAACGTGCTCATAAACAGTGCCGTATGCAACGGACTGATCCTGGTAGCCCCAGTAAGCCCAGCCAGTATCGATTGTGCCAACTCTCCAAGCGTCATAAGCGAATTCCTTGGAAAGTGCAGTCTCATAAGCCTTCAGAGCAGCTCTGAACTGTGCCTTTGTAACTACATCCAGGGGAGAGAGAGCAGCCTTAGCAGCGAACAGTACCTCGTAAGCGTCGGTGATGATTCTGCTATCAGCGGAGTTCAGAACGGACTCAGCATCCTCATAAGCTTCCTCGAATTTGGAGTAGCTGTCAGCGGTGTAGATAGCGTCGCCGAGATCCTCGTTGTTGATGTTGTTGGTCTCGTAGATAGACTTGGAAGAGTTTACAAGAGCCTTCAGTTCTTCAGCAGTGAAGATCTTGAGCTTGTTGTAAACAGCCTCAACCATTGCATAAGCAGTGGTGTAGTCGTCAACAGTGGACTTGGTGTCATCGAGAACGTTCTTTGCATACTCATATGCGTTCAGGAAGTTCTCACCGGAAACGGAACCGTAGTCATAGATCTTGGTGGAGAAGAAAGTGTCGAGGCTGTCAACATAAGCCTTCAGATCATCTCTGCTCTTAACCTGTGTAGTAGCTGCTGTTGCAGTCTCTGCGTTAGCTACAACGGCAACAGAGCCGATAGCCATTACAGAAGCCATAGCAGAAGCAAGAATTCTTCTTCTTAACATAATAGTCCTCCTAATGTTGTTTTTTTATAACATCTCTGAGTTATCGGGCACTCGGATGTAATAAACGTTTTTTTGCCTTACGCACCTGTAGTCAACGGGAAAACCGAAAAAGTTTCAAAATATTTTGATTTTTTCATTTTCCCGATTGCACTACGGTAGTCAAGGCAGATCCGAAAAAAGTTTCAGCAAAACAAAAATATTTTTTTGAAATTTTTCAGATCATTCTGTCAGTATGTCTGACGTGCAGAAATTACTTTCTCTTCTTGGAGAGAACAACTGCGCCAGCAGCTACAACAGCTACACCTGCAACAGCAGCTACGCCCTCAACACCTGTGTCAGGAGAGCCCTTGGAAGGAGTTGTTGTTGTGCCTGCGTTTGTAGCGTCAGAAGCGGTGTCATCAGCAGCAGTAGCGTCGTCTGCAGCGGTGTCGTCTGCAGCTGCAGAGGAAGCGCCGAGAGTCAGGTTGCCCTTAGCGTCGAAGGAAGCGAGCAGGTTGCCGTTAGCGTCGGACAGCTCGGTCTTGATTACTTCGATATCGGACATTGTGAAGCTCCAAACCTGCATGAAGATTCTGTACAGGGAGAGGTTGCCGATGTCGCCGTTAGCAACAGGGTTGATAACGTCAGCTTCGATCTTGTAGGTGTAGTCGCCAACCTTAACTGCCTGGATACCCTGAGCAGCGTCGAGAGTCTCAAGACCGAGGTCCTCATCGATTACGCCCCAGAAGTTGCCAGCAGTTGCCCAGTTGTACTTGTTGTACAGATCAGCGTCTGTAGTTGTGAGGTCAGAGTGTGCGGAAACTACGATAGCGCCGCCGCCCATGCCGTCCCACCATTCACGGTTGTCAGCATCGTCGATTACGTCGAATGTGAATGCAACGTGTGTGATAGCGGAGAGATCCAGACCATCGATGGACATAGCAGGAACATTGTCCTTGTTGGTGCCGTCGGAGAACAGGCAGATACCATAGTTGCCTGTGCCGTCAGCCAGCAGGTACTGGGTACCATCGGTGATTGCACGGAAGTCTGCGCTTGCGCTTACTGCAACAGCGGATACAGCTACAACAGCAGCAGCTGCAGCGGAAAGAATCTTTGCGATTTTCATGATAAAAATCCTCCTTAATAGTTTCGCCCGTCCGGTAACATATCTTGTCCGTCGGGGAGTTACCTTACAAGGCATAAATGTGCATCGGGACACAGATATCCTTGTAATACACTATAACATTTTAAAGGGGCTTTCGTCAATGTGCAATTTGTATAAATCTTTCCGTGATGTTTTATTCACAATTGTTAACGGTTTGTAACCACTTTAATAGTATTCGGCTCAAAGCTTTTGTCTATGCGGTTTTAACCCGTTTGCTTAATTTACCTAAAGGCGCATTCTGCAATGTCAGCAAGAAAAATTTTTGCTTCATTTGCTTGGTATTATGCGCCTGTATTCACTCCGTATTCTCTCCGGCATACAAATTTGACCGTGAATTTTATGCAAAATCGCCAAAATTTCTATTCGCTCTTGAATTTCGCCGCCTGTTGTGATATACTATCATATGTATTCACACGCCTCTTTAGTTAAATGGATATAACAGCCCCCTCCTAAGGGGCAGTTGTAGGTTCGATTCCTACAAGGGGTGCCAGTCGTTTCCGCTGATTTATCAGCGGAAACCGTACCGATATTTTCTCAGCCGTCCCGGAGTGGGACGGCTGTTTTGTTTGCTTATGACTGATACTATATAAATATACAATATCTTTTGCATTTCCGGTATTTTCTTAAATTTCTCTTTACAAAGGCCACATTTTATGGTAGAATGGGTAATGAATAAATCGCCGCAAACGGCGATAATATCGCGAATCCGACCACATACTGCCCTAATTGTATTATCAAGGAAATCTGAATGAAAAAAAGACAAATACTGCTGCTGATCATTGCACTTGCCTGTTCGGCTTTTCTGTTCAGTGGCTGCGCCGGCGAAGAAACAGCCGAAAGTGCACCGGAAAATGACCTTCCGGTTATCATCCGGTTATCAAGGTCGGCTGTGACACTTACACTCCGTTCAGCTACCTGGACTCCAACGGAAAACTCACCGGTATCGATGTGGAGCTCGCAGCGGAAGCCTTCCACCGCATAGGATACGAGCCTGTATTCCAGATCATCGACTGGGAGGACAAGGATAAACTCCTTCACAGCGGCGAGATAGAGTGCATCTGGAGCTGCTTCAGCATGAACGGACGCGAGGATGAATACAACTGGGCAGGACCATACATGCGCAGCAAGCAGGTCGTTGCAGTCAACGAGGACAGCGACATCTACACTCTTCAGGACCTGGAGGGAAAACTGATCGCGGTGCAGTCCACCACAAAACCTGAGGAGATATTCCGGGAGCACGGCAGCGACCTGCCGGATTTCCGCAAGGTGATCTCCGTGAAAAAATGCGACCTTATCTTCACCATGCTCGCCAAGGGATATGTGGACGCAGCGGCGGCTCACATCACTGCCGTGGAACAGTTCATGTCCGAGTGCGAGCTCAGCTTCCGTATTCTGGACGAGCCGCTGCTCAATGTCGGAATTGGCGCGGCATTCAACCTGGACGACGACCGCGGACTGAACGTACAGCTCAACGAAAAAATGCAGGAAATGATCAGCGACGGAACAACAGAGAAGGTAATCGCGAAGTATCTTCCGAACCCCGAACAGTATCTGGAGGGCGAAAGTGGAGAATAAAAAACACGGGCTTCAATGGCACCGCATAATTCCGCTGGAAGTGATCGCAGGTCTTATATTCCTCATCACTGTTTTCTTCATCGGTTCCAGCGCGGATATAGCCGCTGCGGAAACTCAGCTTGCCTCCATAGTGGATTACCTCAAGGAGCAGTGCAACAGCGACCAGATACGCAACCTGGCTTCTGAATCCAAGAGCCTTATCAGGGTGTCGGAGAGCGTGGAAACAATAAAGTGGCGGCTGAAATACGAGGATCAGGTTCCGCACGCCCCGGAAGGCATAACAACGCAGCTGGAGGATTACGCCAAGGACTGCTTCCTGTCCGGAATAATTCTGCTGGACGAAAACGGCGCGGTTCAGTCCTACTGCGACACGGCAGGTATCGACGTAAACGATCTTCTTCAACTTGTTGAAACGGATTCCGTGACAGACGTTGCAACATTCCCCGAAATGATTTACACGGTGCGCGTCAACCACGATGACTACTGTGTGGACATTGCCGCGACCGGGAGAAGCGACAAGCTCGGCGTAATCGTCGGGTATTACTACACCTCCCCGGAATACACGGAGATATACAACAATTCGCTTCATTCGATCGTTCCCGGATATTCCATGACCGGAAACGGCGTTGTCGCCATCAGCAGCGGAAACCAGATAATTGCCGCGAACGATTCTTCCCTTGTCGGCACGAACATTGAGGACACTGAAATACTCCGGCAGCTTATGAACATAGACAGCGCAGGTCAGCTGATCCACGCGCGGAACGATGATTCCGCGTTTTCGAATTCCTTCGGGCTGATGGAAAAGAGCCGGGACTACTACATCTATGCCTATATGACTGAGCGCGGTGTATTTGACTCCACGCCGAAGAATCTGCTCTATTCACTGCTTCTGTACCTGATTGTGGTTGTCATTCTCAACATCATGTGCTGGAGATTAAAGCAGTCATACCTGAAGAAACAGCAGAAAGCCCAGCAGAAATACACCGAGAATCTCGAAATAAAGAACACCCAGCTTAAGGAAGCGGCGCTCCAGGCGAAAAAGGCAAACTCCGCAAAAAGCATATTCCTGTCGCGCATGAGCCATGATATTCGCACGCCGCTGAACGGAATAATCGGTCTGCTTAAAGTTGACGAGGCGCATTTCGACGACCAGCAGCTGGTCCGCGACAATCACAAGAAAATGCTGGTTTCCGCCGATCACCTGCTTTTGCTTATCAACGACGTCCTCCAGGTGAGCAAGCTGGAGGACGGCAGGATAGAGCTGGCAAACGAACCGATGGACCTTGAGGAACTCTCCCGGGAAGTCGCAACTATCATCGGCTCCCGTGCTGCCGAAGCCGGTATCACTATGGAAACAGCAGCACAGGAACTGCCGGAGCATTACGTTTACGGAAGCCCCCTGCACATAAGGCAGCTGTTTCTGAATATTTACGGCAACTGCATTAAATACAACCATGTCGGCGGAAAGGTGACAACATCGCTGAAGTGCCTGCATTCCGGCGATGGAAAGGTGACCTACCGCTGGATAATCACGGACACCGGCATAGGCATGAGCAAGGAATTCCTACAGCACATCTTCGAGCCGTTCACCCAGGAAAGCTCCGACAGCAGAAGCGTATATCAGGGCACCGGTCTTGGAATGACTATCGTAAAGAGCCTTGTTGACAAGATGGGCGGAATCATCGAGGTCACCAGCAAACCCGGCGCCGGTTCCACATTCATAATCACCCTGCCCTTTGACGTTGCGGAGAAGCCCAAACAACCTGCGGAGGAAACAGGCGAAAGCGGCTACAATATCCGTGGAGTGAATCTGCTCCTCGCCGATGACAACGACCTCAACGCCGAAATTGCGGAGCTTCTGCTCACTGACGCTGGTGCGAAGGTCACAATAGTCGGCGATGGAAAGCAGGCAGTGGACAGATTCACCAACGACCCACCGGGCACCTATGACGCGATACTCATGGATATCATGATGCCGGTCATGGACGGACTTACCGCCACCGAAACGATTCGCGCCATGGAACGACCCGATGCCCGGACTATCCCCATAATCGCAATGACCGCGAACGCCTTTGAAGAGGACGCGAAAAAATGCCTCGCCGCCGGAATGAACGCGCACCTGGCAAAACCGCTGGACATTGAAAAGGTCATAGCCACAGTAGCGCGGTTCGTCAACCGCAGTTAAGCGCATAATTACAAAGCGAGGTATCACATGACCGTCAGACAGAAAAATGCTTACGGCGAATAATCATCATTGTGCTGGCGGTTATTCTTGCTATTGCAGCAGCATTCCTTATTTACACCGGGGACTACTACCATGCGGACACTATAGCAAACACCGCGCTGATATCCAGCTCCTCCGTCACAGTGAGCAAGCTGGGCGACGATCTGGTTTTCACGCCTGCCGGGGGCGCTTCCGATGGGCTTATCTTCTATCCAGGCGGCAAGGTGGAATATACCGCCTATGCGCCGCTTATGCACCGTATTGCCGAGCAGGGAATACAATGCGTGCTGGTGAAAATGCCCTTCAACCTTGCGGTGCTTGACATCAGCGCCGCCGGCGGAATCGCAGCGGAGTTCCCGGAGATCAGCAGCTGGTATATCGGCGGACACTCCCTCGGAGGGACCATGGCGGTAAGCTACGCCGCCGGGCATACCGGGGAGTTTTCCGGGATGATACTTCTGGCGTCCTACTCGACGGCGGATATCTCCGGCAGCGGACTGAAGGTGCTGTCGATGTACGGTACCCGGGACGGAGTACTCAACATGGACAGCTATCAGAAGAACCGTCCGAATCTTCCGGCGGACGCCGATGAGATCGTCATAAACGGCGGAAATCACGCCGGCTTTGGCAGCTATGGAGTTCAGTCCGGCGACGTAACCGCGGATATTACCGCCGCGGAACAGATGGAAATAACCGCATCCGCTGTTGCCGGATTTATCTCTGAATAAAAAAAGGGAGCATTTCATCTGAAATGCTCCACTTTATTACTTCTTCTCAAAAATGAGTATCTTTTCTGATATCTTATGTACCAGCGGAATCTTCTGGAACGGCTTCAGCACCGGCATGATCATAGCCATGCCGCGAACGATGTCATCGTCCTTTATCTTGCGGAATCCCTCCGCAATATCACCGAGGTCATCGAACGTGTCCGCACCGAAAACGAACTTCGCACCGGTTTTCTGAATGGATTTTTCAGCGTGCTCCTTGTTGACCCACCGCTTGGATATGCACTCCAGGAAGACGGTCGCGTTGTCGAAATTGTCCCGGATTATCGAGAGCATTTTTCTGTTCTCCTCTGCGGTGAGGTACATGGTAAGTCCCTCAATGACAAAGAGCATTTGGCCGCGCCTGGTCACCTTCTCCGCCCACGCCGGATCCAGCGCCGAAATCCCTATCGTGGACACTCTTCCGCTCTCGCCGTAGATTGCGTCACGGACCTGGATAGTTTCCGGAAGATCAATGTTGTACCAGGTTATGCGCCCGTTGTCCATGCGATAGAATCTTGTATCCAGTCCGCAGGCGATATTCACGACCGTGCAGTCCGGATTCTCCTTGATGAAGTCGCTGACGATCTCGTCAAACACGATGGTACGGGCGATAACTCCGTCGCTCATCGTGGAATCCTTCTCTGCCCCGGAGAAGTCATAGTCTATCTTCTCCACAAGCTCGATTGCCTTTGCGTCATAGAATTTGTGGTTCTTTGTCCTGGAATACTTCGCCCGGGCATAGAAGCTCTGGAGCATGGTTTCCGCTGACCCGGTGAGCACCGGCTTTATTTTTTCTTCGCTCATAGTTTCTCCTCGCAAGTTATAGTTAGTTAAAACAAACCTGGATATATTATAAACCACAAGCGGAAATTTGTCAAGACTAACGCTTTATCTTTAGGTAACCTCTAAAAACCGGGACACGAGCAGATTTTGTACATGACTTATATCAGATGCTAGGCGTCAAACCGCAGTAATACTGTATGTATTTCAAGGTTTGACAACGAAGCAGATGATATAAGTCATAGAAATCTGCCGTGAAGGAGGTTTTTAGAGGTTACCTTTATACATAAAAATCCCCGGCATTTCTGCCGGGGATTTCAGTTATCCGTCAGTCCTTGAAGTATTTGCTCACGAAATCCTCAAGGAGGTCTACCGAGCCGTCAATACCGAGGGCGGAGCTGTCAAGGCATATCTCGAAGTTCTCCGCAGTTCCCCAGCGCTTGTCGGTGTAGTAGTTGTAATAGGACATACGCTGCTTATCCATACGCTCAACGTACTTCGGCGCGTGCTTCTCAGCAATTCCGTAAGCGTTGATCGCGCGCTGGATTCTGTCCTCAAGCGGCGCCGTTATGTAGATATTCAGCACATTCTTGAAGTCACGCAGGGCGTAATCCGCACATCTGCCGATGATAACGCAGGATTCCTGCGTTGCGATCTTCTGGATCGCATTCAGCTGAGCAAAAAAGAGCGCGTCATCAAAAGGCACTCCGCCCTGGCCGTATGTGGTGGAAAGCAGGTACAGGAAGCTGTTGGTGCGCCTCTCGTCGCTTTCCTCAAAGTGGGTCTTGTGGATTCCGCTGTCCTTTGCCGCTACGTCGAGCAGCTTGTTATCGAAGAATTCCACACCCAGGCGCTTGGCGAGCTTCTCGCCTATTTCGCGGCCGCCGCTGCCATACTGTCTGGTGATTGTGATTATACGTTTTGCCATGATGGATCGCCTCCTGTGATAACACTTATGTGCTTCGTTATTTACAGTATATCACGTTTTTCCGGATTTGTCCACAACTTTCACAAGTTTTTCTTTAATACGCAGGCATTTTTGTGCAAATACACAACGCAGGCAAACAGTTTTTATCTGATATTACAATATCTCAGCCGAGTATTATTTTCTTAAGTTCCTCAGCGTTATGCGCAAAGAATGTCGGATTCTGCGCCGCCAGCTCATCATAGCCGCGGAATCCCCAGAGCGCCGCGCAGACGGATATCCCGGCGTTGTGCCCGGTCATGATATCCACGTCGCTGTCGCCGACATAGAGCGCCTCCTCCGGCTTTACGCCGGTGCGGCGGATTATCTCCAGCGCCGCGCCCGGGTCCGGCTTCGGCTGGAATCCTGCGCCGAACCCTATCACCTGGTCGAACTCATCGCCGTAATTCAGCCGGATAAGCTCCCGGGTGAATTCGTCCGCCTTGTTGGAATTCGCGCCGCAGACAACTCCCTGCGCCTTTATGTCCCGGATAAGCTCCGGCATTCCCGGATAGGGCTTCGTGTGGTCGCATTTATGCCGGGAATAATACTCGTTGAACATCGCGAATGCGCGTTCCTCCGTTGCCTTGTCATGCCCTGCCGGGAGCATTCTCTCGATAAGCTTCGGGATACCGTTGCCCACGAAATGGCGGTACTTGTCCTCCTCATGCTGTGGGAATCCCATCTCGGCAAGTGTATGGTTTCCTGCCGCGGCAAGATCGCCGATGGTATTCAGCAGAGTTCCGTCAAGGTCGAATATTACAAGTCTGAACATATGTATCTCTCCTTAATTCCGCCGTCAGGACTGCCGTGCGAATACCAGGCGGTCAGTCCTGTCCAGCGTTATCGCCTGCCCGGTGTACAGCAGGAACATTCCATTTTCGCGGATTATTGCGAAAAGGCTCTCGTTTTCCTCAAGCTCTATATCCCCGGGAAGCATTCCCACAAATTCCTCAGGCATGTCCATCGTGACGAATCTCACGACATTGTGCTGTATTGACACGCTGGTTTCCTCGCTGATGTCCTCCACCGCCGCCATAGCCGCCTCTGCGGTCAGCGTGGTGGTGCAGACGGTGTGTATGCCGAATCCCTTGAAAACATCTGACTTTGCCGGATCGGATATCCGTGCGAAAACCCTCGGCACATGGTAAAGCTTCGCCGCCAGCTGCGCCGCCATGATATTCAGGTCGTCGTCCGCAGTCACCGCGCATACGGCGTCGCAGCTTTCGATGCCCGCCTTTTTCAGCACCTCCTGGTCGATGGAAACTCCCGGGGTGGTGAATCCGCCGAAATCCGCCGGAAGCTTCTCGAAGCTTTCCTCGTGGCGGTCGGTGACGGAAACGTCATGTCCGCGCTTGTCCAGCATTGCGGCAAGCTCGCTGCCTACCTTTCCGCAGCCTATTATAAGTATATTCATGCGTCAACCTCACTTCCCCACACAAAAGCGCCGGAATACCTCGTCTATGACCTCGTCCCCGGCACGCTTTCCCGAAAGCTCGTAAACTGCGTCAAGAGCCTGCTCCAGCATTACGCCCACCGCGTCCGGAGTTACCCCGAGTTCTGCGGCTGAAAGTGCGCCGTCCACAGCTTCCGAAGCCCTGATGATACAGTCGCGCTGACGCTCGTTGGCAATGAATCCGGCGTCCGGGTCCAGCCGATCCAGATCAAGCCGCTCGCTGACAGCTCTTTCAAGGAGCGCCGCAGTATTATCCTGCTTTGCGGACAGCTTCACGGGAGTCCCCAGGACGGATTCTATCGCGGCGCAGTCCAGCTTCTGCGGCAGGTCGGATTTGTTGACTATCGCCACGGTATTCTTCCCGGAGAGCAGCTTCAACAGCCGCTCGTCCTCGGCGGAAATCTCCCGGGAGCCGTCGAATACTGCCAGGACTATGTCCGCGCTCTCCAGGCGCTTGAGCATGATGTCCACGCCTATCTTCTCGATGGGGTCGGAGGTTTCCCGTATCCCGGCGCAGTCCGCGATACGCAGGACTATATCCCCCAGGGACACAGTTTCCTCCACGATATCCCGGGTGGTTCCCTCGATATCCGAAACTATGCTGCGCTGCTGTCCGGCAAGGCTGTTCATCAGCGTGGATTTACCGGCGTTGGGCTTGCCGACTATCGCGCAGGAGATACCCTCCCGGAGCATGCGCCCGGCGTCATATCCTGCAAGCAGTTCCCGGAACATATCCTGCACCGTGGACAGCTTTTCAGTCAGCCATTCCTGCGTTACCACCGGAGTGTCGTCGTCCGGGTAGTCTATCCAGGCTGATATCTGACTTGAAACCTCCATTATCTTTGCGGCGCAGTCCTCCATGCGGCGGAACAGCGCTCCGTCGCGCTGTCCGTTTGCGCAGCTCAGGAACTGTCCGCCCTGGGCGCTGATTATATCTGCGACTGCCTCCGCCTGGGTCAGTGACAGCTTTCCATTGAGCAGGGCACGCTTAGTGAACTCACCGGGACCTGCCGGCCGGGCGCCTGCCTTGACGCAGGCGGAAAGCACCCGGCGTGTGACGTAGATTCCGCCGTGGCAGGATATCTCCGCGGTGTCCTCGCCGGTGTAGCTGTGCGGCGCACGGTACATCAGTAGCACTCCGTCGTCCAGCAGTTCATCGCCGTCGTATATTTTCCCATAGGCGGCGCGGTAGCCCGGAAGTTCCTCCGCGCTTTTCCCGGATACCGGGCGGAATACCCGGCCGGCTATCTCAGCCGCCTTCTCGCCGGATATCCTTATCACCGAAATGCCCCCGGCTGCCGGCGGCGTTGCTATTGCACATACAGTTGACATAATTACTTCTTTCCGAATAGTTTTGCGAAAAATCCCTTTTTGGGCTTTTCCTCTGGCTGGTCGTCCGGAACGGAGGTGTACTCCTCGGTCTTTTTCGGCTTTTCCTCCGGCTCGTCGGAGAATATGTTCATGAGTATAGGCTTGCGCTTAAATTCCTCGCCGGTGTCATTGAGCAGGTAGGTGTAGGTGCGGCTCGGCATGAGCGGCTTGTAATCCTCCAAGGAGCCGCATTCCATCAGCTCCTCCAGCTTCTCCGCCATACGCTCCGGCAGGCTCTCCGCTGCGCTGTTGTAGTACTCCTCGCAGGCGATGTTGTATTCCTCCGCAGGGTCGCGTCCGGCTATCTGGGTGAGGTGTATTCCCTCCCGGAGATAGGCGGTGTAATCCAGGTAGTCGCACCAGAACTCGTTAAGCAGCGCCGCCAGGACGATATTCTGCCTGGACTGAAGCGCGGATTCCCCGAAGCGCTCCGCCGCCTGGGCGTAAAGTTCCGGAGCGTGCTTCTGCCAGAGGTCGCTGTCGTAGGTTCCCTCCAGAAGCGCGGTGCGCTTCTCAAAGGTCATGGAGCGGTGCTTCTCGCCGATAAGGGTGTATTTCATCAGATTCACGCGGTCGTCAAAGGCGTCGCCCTCGCTGATACGCTGAACTCGCTCCGCTTCCTTCAACAGGGCCTTGTCCTCGATTGCGCCGCTCACCGGCTGCGTGGGATAATGCCTGCCGGCAAGGGAGCGCAGGTCGTTCTTGGTTATAATATCATCGTCCAGCGCCGTAAAGAATCGGCTCTCGCCCACATCGCCCTGACGTCCGGCGCGTCCGCGCAGCTGCTGTGTGATACGGGAGCTTTCGCGCATTGCCGTTGCAAGCACCAGCAGTCCCCCGGCGGCTTCCACCTCTGACTTTGCGTGGCAGTCTGCGCCGCCCAGCTTGATATCCACGCCGCGTCCTGCCATGTTCGTGGATATTGTGACCGCACCCGGCTCTCCGGCACGGGATATTATCTCGGCTTCAGCCTCGTCATTTTTCGCGTTGAGCACCGCGCAGGAGATTCCCAGATTCTCAAGCTCCGCCGCAAGGCTCTCGGATTCGCTGATGCTTTCCGTGCCCACCAGTACCGGACGACTGATCGCGTTGGCTTCCTTAATGGCGGAAATGACTGCGCGACGCTTTTCCTCCGCGTTGTAGTATATCTCCATCGGGTGGTCCGTGCGCTGACAGGTCAGCCGTGTCGGAATAACGACGGTGGGCAGTCCGTAAATCGTGTCGAATTCCTCCCTGGACTGCTCCGCGGTGCCGGTCATTCCGGCGATTTTCGGGAACAGCCGCAGGAAGTACTGCAGCGCGATATTGCCCATGATTCGCCCACGGGAGGTTATCTTCAGTCCGTGCTTCGCCTCGACCGCCGCCTGGAGGTCGCCGGGGAATACGCGCCCCGGAGCGGCTCTGCCGGTGAATTCGTCCACCAGGAGGATGCTGTTGTCCTTGACTATGTAGTCCTTGTCCTCGGCAAGCATTACGCGCGCCTTTATGCAGGCGCATATCTTCGCCAGCAGCCCGGTGCTCTCCTCGCCGTAAATATCGCAGTCAAAGAGGGATTCCGCCTTGTCCGCGCCCTCGTCGGTGAGATATACGTTTCGGCTGTCCTCGTCGATCCCGTAGTCCTCCCCGGTGAATCCGCTGACCTTTGCGTACACATCGGCGGTGGAGCCGTCGTCCTGCACGTCGATATCCCCGGCGATGACAAGCGGAATACGCGCTTCGTCTATCATTATGCTGTCGGCTTCGTCCACGATGGCGAAATTCAGCTTGTCCGGGAACACCATCTCGTCCGTGGAATAGCACACAAAATCCCGCAGGTAGTCGAATCCTGCCTCCCGGGCGGTGAGATACACCACCTGGCTGCGGTAAATATCCCGGCGCTGTTCCCGGGGCGTATCCGATGTCACGCAGCCGATGGATACGCCCATCTTGTCATAGACGGGCTTCATCCACTCATAGTCGCGCTTTGCAAGATAGTCGTTGAAAGTCAGTATCATCACCTGACCGCCGGAGAGCGCTTCGTGGCACGCTGCGAACACAGCGGAGAGAGTCTTTCCCTCGCCAGTCTGCATCTGCACCATATTATGCCCGGAAAGCGCCAGCGCCGCGCCCAGCTGCTCCGCATAGGGAGTGATCCCGAGAGTTTCCCTGACGGCGCAGTACACCCGGGAAAACACCTCGTTCACTCCGTTCCCCTGCGCTCCGCCGGACTCCGCCAGGCGCTGTATCTCTGCAATATTCTTCGTATCCAAAAGCGTTCTCCTTATCTCACTTGGTCAGCGCGATCTTCTTCACATGCAGGTCAGAGCTGAACGAAACCACATTGAACATGAACATCGCCTGCTGATACTCGCTTAGGTCTATCAGGTTGTTCAGATCTGTGTTGATATACCGCATGTCCACCATGGTGATCTTGCTGTAGTGTTTGGAAAGGAACGGCACCAGGCTGTGGGCATAGCTGTCCTTTATCAGCAGCAGGTTCTTGCCGTTGTCCACGTCCGTTTCGATGGTGACCAGCGGCGAGTTGCTTCCGGTGAAGCTGGAGTACTTATCCTTCACATCAAGGTAGCTGCGGACGTACATACTGTCGTACGCCGTTTCATTCCTTCCGTCAAAGACCGTCATCTTCACCTTCGGCTCACCGGAAGCGAGCATGTAGTAGTCAATGCTGTCCGGAGTGATGGAGTTATCCAGAGTCTTGGAATAAAGCGTTCCCCGGAAGCTGCTGCTTGCCGTTTCGATGTTGAAGCTGTCCAGTCCGTAGCTGCTGTAGCCCAGCGTCTTTGCCGCCGCGCAGTACGCGTAGTATGCGCCGAGGCTGGTCCAGTGGTGGTCGGTGCGATAGAACACATAGTCGTTCTTGTGCCCGGAAAGGAAGCTCAGGCAGTCCACCGTGGATATACCAGACATCTTCTTGTAGCACTCGTCGATGAAGCTCTTCTCGCTGAGGTACCCTGCGTATGCCGGAATTTCACTGCTGAAAAGTTCCTGCGCGGTGGGGGCGAGCATAAGACTCACCTGCATATCCGGGTGGTTCGCCGCGAATCCATTCATCGCGTCGATGGATTTCTGCACGGTGTCCGGGTCGTACTCCTTGAATGCCTGTATCAGCTGGTCGTCCAGGGTGTAGACTCCGTTGATCTCCTTCTTTCCGGCGAGCATTTCGATCTCGTTACGCACCCTCACCCACTCCTCGCGGCCGGCGAGGTGATCGGAAAAGTAGTTCTCGAAGTCGTCCATCCAGCTGTTCTCATCACGCACGGTGATGTAATCCCACTTGATCGCACCGACTACATCGCCGAGGTTCTCAGCCTTGTCCATCTTGTTGTGGTTAACTATATCCGGGAAATCCGCCAGGGAGCGGTTCTCGTTTTCGCTGCGCTCCTGCTTCGGGAGAACTGCAGTCGTCACCGGTATCGCCAGAGTGACCACTGTGAACAGCGCTATCATCAGCTTTGCCGGGGTCATCTTGAAATTCATATGCTGTTCTCCTTTCGTCAGAAGTTAAAATACAGGAACGGATTGTAGTTCGATGTTGAAAGATACGCCACCGAAGCCAGCATGATCACTGTGTCCACAACCGGGAATCCATACTGCACCCAGGTGGGAGCCTTCTTGCGGATATATTCCGTGACGGTCTTGAGCACATCGGAGCTGCCGAAAATGCATATCGCGAATATTATACCGTAGTTCACGACGTAGTTCATCGCCGTATTATCCAGGAACACGCCGTTTCCGCCGAACATCGCCGCGATGAAGGTCCAAACCTGACTGAACATATCGCCGAAATCCACCGTACCCGGCGCCACCGCGTCGAACAGCACCCAGCCGAAAATAACCATCACGAAAGTGTAAAGCCAGCTGAAAAACGCCGGTATCTTCTCAAGCACCTTTCCGAGGAACAGGCGCTCGATGACGATGAGTATTCCGAAATACGCGCCCCACATCATAAAGTTCCAGCTTGCGCCGTGCCATATACCGGTTATCGTCCACACGATCAGCAGATTGATTATCGTGCGCGGAAGTCCCCTGCGGCTGCCGCCAAGCGGGAAGTAGATGTAACTCTTGAACCAGTCGCCCAGAGTGATGTGCCAGCGCCGCCAGAATTCCGACACACTGTGGCTCATATAGGGGTAGTTGAAGTTCTCCGGGAATGTGAACCCCATCATCTTGCCCAGACCTATCGCCATGTCGGAATAGCCGCTGAAATCGAAGTAGATCTGGAACGTGAATGCCAGTATTCCAAGCCAGGCTGTGACCGCCGACAGGCTGCCGTAGTCCAGAGCCTTGACCTCAGTCCACAGCAGACCGATGTTGTTTGCGATGAGCACTTTCTTGCCAAGTCCCACGATGAAACGGGAGATTCCGTCGCCGACCATCTTTTCGGTGATGGTGCGCTCGTCTATCTCGTTCTGGATATCCTCGTATCTTACGATAGGTCCTGCGACTATCTGGGGGAACAGCGTGACGAACGCCATGAAGCTTGCCGCGTTCTTCTGCACCTTGATATTCCTGCGATAGAGATCAATGGTGTAGCTCATCGACTGGAACGTGAAGAAGCTGATTCCTATAGGCAGCGGAAGGTTAGGATTCGGTATAGCCAGCCCGAACCAGGCATTCAGCGATTCTATGATGAATCCCAGGTACTTAAACGTACCCAGCAGACCTATGTTCATTATCAGCGACACCAGCAGGCAAACCGTCCGGATTTTCGGACGGTCGTCGTATTTGTCGATGATCCGCCCGGCGGTGTAGTCTATGAACGTCGAGAGTATCATGACAAGGACGTAAATCGGCTCGCCCCAGGCATAGAACAGAAGTCCGCTGACGAGAATCACCACGTTCTTTGCCTTTTTTGGCACGAGGTAATATAGTATCAGCGTTATCGGAAGAAACGCAAAAAGAAAAGTTAAGCTGGAAAATACCATATATGCACCTATTCGCTGTCCAGCTTCCGGACAGCTTCGAGAAATCCGCTGCGTGTATACATTTTGTTGACGACTTCCAGCAGCAGCTTTGCTGAAAGCAGTTCCGGCAGCCCGAGGTACCTCTGTAGTCTCTGCCGCCGCTGTGTGCAGTTTTCACCGCCGATAAGTCCGCAGTCCATAAGGTCAGCCCGGGTTATCGGCTCTCCCCTGTCCGCCGTGGATTCCTCAGGGACGGCTCCGGCGTTTATCAGCGCCTGCTCTATAAGCTCGTCCGGGATTCCCTCCACGCCGATCTTCCCCTGCTTTGAGGGCTGCGCCTTGCGCCGCTCCTTGCCGAGAATATCCGGGGTGACGGCATTAAGGACCTCGCCCTGCTTCACGATACTGCGTATGAACGACCGTATCTGGAATCCGGCGCTGTCGCTGTCCGTCAGAATGATTATCCCCGTCTTTGCCGCCAGGGATTTAATAAGTTCCTGCTTCTCCCTGTCCTTGTAGATTGAAAAGCCGTTCGTACATATAACCACTGCGTCTGTGATATTGGAGAGCCGTATCTTATCGTACCTGCCCTCCACTATTATTGCTTGTTTTATCCGTAACATACTTTACCACCTGCGATTTATAGCCGAAAGTTCGGTCACGGCACGCTCAAGCAGAATACGCTCGTCCTGCTTCGAGGAATTCATCAGCACATTCGTGCGGTACAGCACCTCAAGGCAGCGCCGGAGGTTCTCCTCCGGGATACTGCGCACCGCGGTGCAGGTTTTCCCGAAGAAATAAGCCCTGCCGCCGAAATAGCCGAAATCCGCCGCCGCCTGCTGTGCGGACTTACGGGCGTTCATCGCGAGCTTCGCCCGGTAGTTGTCCACGAATGCGCCGGAAAGCGCCGACAGCATTAGTATAGGCTCCTCGCGCTGCTGGAACAGCTCGTCCATCATTTTCAGGGCGTCCGCAGTCCTCCCGGCGAGAATGCACGCGGAAAGGTCGTAGGCGCTGGCGTCCAGGAGTTTCGGCGTGAGCGCGTCGATAAGCTCCCGGGAAATCTCCCCGGACTGCTGACAGGCGCAAAGCTTGTCAACCTCGTTCTGTATCAGCGTAAGGCTCCTGCCGCAAAGGTCGGACAGATACAGCGCGTTCTCCTGTGAGAGCGTGCAGCCGCTCTTCTGTGCCTTCTTCGCCGCCATCGCGGCGGTCATCGCCGCCGGCAGAAACTGCATTTTGCACACCATTCCGCACTTCTCCACGGTCTGGATAAGCTTCTTGGTCTTTGCCTTCGGCTTCATGTCGTCGATTTCCAGGCCCGTCTGGCAGATCACCATCACAGTGGTGTCCGGAAGCTCCTCTATCAGTCTGAGAAGCTCCTTGTGGCTGTCGTTGTCCATCGCCTCGGCGTCGAGGTCGATGAGCTTCACGCACTTGTGCTCCGCAAAAAAGGGTAAGCTCTCAGTGAAATCCGACAGGGAATGCGGATCCGGGGCGCCGCGCAGCTTGAGGAAGTTCATTCCGTCGGACTGCTCGCAGCCGGCGGTGCTGATTATCCTGTCGGCGTACATGTTGGCAAGGAATGTTTCCTCGCCATAGACGCAGTACACCTGCCGCAGCTTTCCTGCTTTCAGCTCCGCCTTGAGGGTATTCTCCGGCGTGAGCTTGAATACTGGACCCTTCGCCATTACGCCATCTCAACGGACAGCTTCTTGCCGCCGAGAATGTGGAAGTGCAGGTGGCGTACCGTCTGTCCGCCGTCCTCGCCGATGTTGCTGACAACGCGGTATCCGCCTGTCAGTCCCTCTTCCTTTGCGATAACGGCTATCATCTCGAAAATGTGAGCGACAACGGCGCTGTTCTCAGGAGTGATCTCGTCAACGCCTCCGATGTGCTGTTTCGGGATAACGAGAATATGTGTGGGAGCCATCGGATTTATGTCACGGAACGCCAGTATCTGGTCGTCCTCGAATACCTTTGTGGACGGGATATCCCCGGCGATTATCTTGCAGAATAAGCAGTCGTTCATGGTTTTTACCTCCTGAATATATAACATAGTTTATTGTGATAAGGTTACTTTGCCAATTAGGAATTACAGCGTCCGGATTCGCTATGTGAGGGCTACTATAAAGCCGCCTACTAAGCCTATCACAGCTAATACGCCGAAGAATACCACCCAGTTCCTTATTGTGTGAATGTCCTTAGCCTGGCGCAGCGCGATAAGTCGCTCTATCTCCTCGCTCGTCATATCCGGGACTGCGTCCTCTATCGTGCAGTACTCGCGGCTTCCCTCGACGGACGTCGGATAGACGCCCTCCGGAAGCGGACTGCCCTCGCTTTCAAGCTTCTGATACCTGACTACGGTTTCCCCATCGCTGATGATATTCTTTCTGATGAATCCGTTTTCAGCCATCAGACGTACATACTCCACCCCAGAGTCTGAGCTTTTATAGGTCATGGCTTTCTCCTTCATATCCAACTACCACCAATTTACAATTACAACTTTTGCGATTACTAAAATGTCGTTTTCCCCGAATGAACAAAGAAAACGACATTTCAGACTTGATTTTATATCTTACTTGATGTACTTTGCAGCGATATCAGCCGCAGCAGCCAGCGCGTCCTTTATCTTGGAAGCGTCCGGGATACCTGCCATAGCCTGGTCGGGCTTTCCGCCGCCCTTACCGCCGGCAACCGCCGCGATCTCGCGAACCAGCGTGCCTGCGTTGGCGCCCTTTGCGACAGCGCTCTTGGAGCACTTGCAGAGAATGCTGCTCTTGCCGTCCGCAGTTCCTGCGAGGACTGCAACGAAGCAGTCGAACTTGTCCGCCAGGGAATCGCCGATCTTGCGGAGTCCGTCAGCGCCTGCTCCGTCAAGAGCCGCGGTGATTACCTTCACGCCGCTGACCTCGGGGCAGCCTGCACCGATGTCGCCAAGCTGAGCGTTAGCCGCAGCCTGCTCCATGCTCTCGATCTTCTTATCCTTCTCGCGGAGTTCTGCCATTACGCTCTCTGCACGGTGCGCGAGCTCGTCAAAGTTCGGAGCCTTGAGCACTGCGCATGTCTTTTCGAGAGTATTCTTATAATCGTACAGCATGGACATTACAGCCATGCCGGTAACTGCCTGGATACGTCTTACGCCGCTGGAAACGGAAGCCTCGGAAACGATCTTGAACAGTCCTGCCTGTGCGGAATTCGTCAGATGAGTACCGCCGCAGAACTCGGTTGAATAATCACCCACGGAAACAACGCGCACAACGTCGCCGTACTTCTCTCCGAACAGCGCCATAGCGCCCTTCTTCTTGGCTTCCTCAATAGGGAGCACCTCGGTGGTAACGGGAACGGCAGCCATGATGACCATGTTAACGTAATTCTCTACCTGCTGCAGTTCGTCGGCTGTCATCGCGCTGAAGTGGTTAAAGTCGAAGCGGCACTGGTACGGATCAACGTAGGAACCAGCCTGGTGAACGTGGTCGCCCAGCACATGGCGCAGAGCCGCCTGGAGGATATGCGCGCAGGTGTGGTTGCGCTGAGTTGCAGCGCGCTTTTCGGTGTCTACCTTTGCGGTAACGGTCTCGCCGGAAGCGAATCCGCCGTTTACCACCTTACCGTTGGAGATGAACGCGCCGTTGGTGAGCTTCTGTGTATTGGATATTTCGATAACATTGTCGCCGGAAACCACGGTACCGCAGTCGCCTACCTGACCGCCCATCTCTGCATAGAACGGAGTTTCCTCGAGAATTACGGAAACGTCGTCGCCCTCCTCGCAAAGCTCGGCAATCTCGCCGTTCTTTACGATGGCAAGCAGCCTGGTCTGCTTCTCAAGCTCAGTGTAGCCCACGAACGTGGTCTTGTAAGCGTCGAGTGCGGAGTTCTTCGCATTGTCCCAGCCGCCGCCGAGTTTCTTGTTGGCGCGGGCGGTGGATTTCTGCTCCTGCATGTACTTCTTGAAGCCCTCCTCGTCTGCCTCCAGACCCTTTTCGTGGAGGATCTCCTTGGTGAGGTCGAGGGGGAAGCCGTAGGTGTCGTGCAGCTTGAATACGTCAGCGCCGTCGAGGGTCTTTTCACCGGACTTCTCCAGCTTCTCGATCATCTCGTTGAGTATCTCGGTGCCCTTGTCGATGGTCTTTGCGAAGCTCTCTTCCTCGGTCTGGATAACCTTCTTGATGTAAGCGCGCTTCTCGTCCAGCTCAGGATAAGCGGAGAGATTCTCGTTGATAACGGTGTCGCATACATCATGCAGGAACGGCTTTGTGCAGCCGAGAAGTCTGCCGTGTCTTGCGGCTCTTCTGAGCAGTCTGCGGAGGACGTAGCCTCTGCCCTCGTTGGAGGGAAGAACGCCGTCGCCCACCATGAATGTGGTGCTTCTGATGTGGTCGGTGATTACGCGCAGGGAAACGTCCTTAACGGGGTCTGCTTTGTAGTCAACGCCGACAATTGAGCTGATCTTCTTGAGTATGTTCTGAACTGTATCTACTTCGAACAGGTTGTCAACGTCCTGCATTACGCATGCAAGGCGCTCCAGACCCATACCGGTGTCGATATTCTTGGTCTTGAGCTGAGTATAGTTGCCGTGACCGTCGTTGTCGAACTGGGTGAATACGTTGTTCCAGATCTCGATAATACGGTCGCAGTCGCCGACTTCCTCGAAGTTGTCCTGACCGATGTGGTCGAAGTGGCCGTACTTCTCGCCGCGGTCGTAGTGTATCTCAGAGCAGGGGCCGCAGGGACCGCTGCCGTGCTCCCAGAAGTTATCAGCCTTGCCGAGCTTGATGATACGCTCACGGGGTACGCCTACCTCGTTTGCCCAGATATCACCGGCTTCGTCGTCCTGCTCATAGATAGTCACCCACAGGCGCTCCGGCGGGATCTCCAGAACCTTTGTGAGATACTCCCACGCCCATGCGATAGCCTCATGCTTGAAGTAGTCGCCGAAGGAGAAGTTACCCAGCATCTCAAAGTAAGTGCCGTGACGTGCGGTCTTGCCGACATTCTCGATATCGGGTGTGCGAATGCACTTCTGGCAGGTTGTAACGCGGTGGCGCGGCGGCTCCTCGATACCCTGGAAGTACTTCTTGAGCGGCGTCATGCCGGCGTTGATAAGCAGAACGGAGTTATCCCCCTGCGGAACCAGCGGAAAGCTGTTCAGACGAAGATGTCCCTTACTCTCAAAGAAACTGAGGTAGCTTTCGCGGAGGTCGTTAAGTCCAGTCCATTTCATATTTTTGTCCTCTTTTTTGTATAAGATATAGTAGTCCCTTATGGAATACGCATACATATTTATTATACATCTTTTTACGCAAAAGTCAATAGAAGAATATGGATATAATATTTTGCCGCGCTGACGCGGATTTTGTATGTTTTATCCAAACTGAAACAAAAACAGGAGGGCAAAACCCTCCCGTACATATTTTATCTTACGGAATCCACGAACCGCATGAACGCCGCCTGTCCCTCGGGGGTGCGCTTGTAAACTCCAGCGTCCTCCAGGACCTCCAGGAACACCCTGCCGATCTCCTGCTCGAGGATACCACGCGCCGTGCCCTCGCTGAACTCCGGGTGTCTTGCCAGGACGTCCGCCGCCCACTCTGCGTGGCAGGTAAGTTCCGGAATACCACGGAGATCCTCGCCGCCCAGCATCGCCTTCTCCAGCATTACCATCTCCTTGGACAGTCTGGAGGGCAGCACCGCAAGTCCCATGACCTCGATGAGTCCGATGTTCTCCTTCTTGATGTGGTGGAGAGAGGGCTTCGGGTGGAATACGCCCAGGGGTCTGTCCTCGGTGGTGATGTTATTGCGCAGCACCAGGTCGCATTCGTACTTGTCGCCGTTCCTGCGAGCGATGGGCGTTATAGTGTTGTGCGGAACTCCGTCGGTTTCCGCGAAGATGAACGCGCTCTCGTCGGAGTAGGCGCGCCACTTAACCAGAATATCGTTGCAGCACTCCGCCAGCTGGTGACGGTCGGTGGAGGATACGCGGATAACTGACATCGGCCACTTGAGTATCCCGGCTTCCACGTTCGGATATGCCGGAATGCTGAACGGAGTTTCCACCGGAGCCTTTGCCATCGCGAAAGTGTAGCCGCCGCCCTGGAAGTGCTCGTGGCTGAGTATCGAGCCGCCGACTATCGGCAGATCGGCATTGGAGCCGACCATGTAATGCGGCAGGTAGTCGATGATGTCGAAAAGCTTGTCGAACACGGAGCGGTCTATCTTCATCGGAATATGCTTCTCATTGAAAACAATGCAGTGCTCGTTGTAGTAGCCATATGGAGAATACTGTATCTGCCACCCCTCGCCGTTGACGGTCAGCGGAACCGGGCGCAGGTTCTGGCGCGCCGGGTGGGTCGCATGTCCGGGGAATCCGGCGTTCTCAGGGCAGAGCTGGCACTTCGGATATGCGGAAGCCTTCTGGTTGCGCGCCGCCGCGATGTCCCGGGGATCTTTCTCAGGCTTGGAGCAGTTTATCGTGATGTCCAGGGTGCCATATTCGCAGTCGTACAGCCACTTCATGTCCTTGGCTATTCTTCCGGCGCGGACGTAGTTCAGCTTCTGGCTGATGTCGAAATACCAGTCGGTCGCCTTCTTCGGGGATTCCGCATACAGACGGCGGAATTCCGCGATGATCTCTCTGGGCATGGGGGTGAGTATCCCCATCAGCTTTGTGTCGAACAGGTCCCGTGAATTCGCGGTGTCCGCAATCATTCCGTTCTCAACAGCATAGGAGATCAGCGGAGCCAGGATATCATCAATGCTCTCGCCGGAGTAATTTCCGGTGCACTCCTGCCAGTCGGTCAGCTTCAGCGCTTCCATCAGCTGGTTGCGGACAACGTATTCGTCGTCCCGGGTGATGAGACTGTTCGCCAGCGCGTAATCAATAAGCTTCTGTACATTTTCACAAATCATGGGTAACTCTCCTTTTTCAGCGCTTTTATACCTTTATTGTAGCATACCGCCGGGCAGTATGCCATGAACACAATTGCACAAAACATGGACAAAACAATACAGGCGCTATTGAAAAATCCGCGGCGGCATGTTATAATAGCAGCAGAAAGGAAGTGCCGACATGTACGCCAACGTAGCATACCTTCACAATTCCCTTGCGGATATCGCGGACGACAGCCGTTCCCTTATCGTGCGCAGCTGCGGATACTACCGGATAATCACCCGGTCGGAGTTTCACACCGACAGACCCTCAGGCAGAAAGGATTTTCAGCTGCTCTACATCGCCAAGGGAAAGGGGTATTTCACCATCGGCGGCAGGAAACGCGCCCTGAGCGAGGGGAGCATGATACTCTACCGCCCGGACGAGCCGCAGCACTACTATTACCGCGCCGCCGACCGAACGGAGGTGTTCTGGGTGCATTTCACCGGGCGCGACGCTGCGGAACTGCTTCGCTACTATGAGCTGCCGGAGAGCGACAACGTGTTCACCGTCGGCTCCTCGCCGGATATCCAGTGGCTGTACCGCCAGATGATACAGGAACTGCAGCTGTGCCGCCAGAATTACGAGGAACTGCTGGCGCTGATGCTCCGCCATGTGTTCATCGTGATCAACCGCTGCCTGACCGAGGGCAGCCGCGATGACGGAACGCTCAGCGAGATAGACCGAGCCACGCACTACTTCAACGAGAACTACCACCGGCAGATAAACATCGAGGAATACGCGGCGGAGCACCACATGTCCGCCTGCTGGTTCATACGCAGCTTCCGGCAGACGGTAAAGCAAACGCCGATGCAGTACATACTGTCGCTGCGCATGGCGAACGCCCAGAGCCTGCTTGAATCCACGCGCTGCAACATTACCGAGGTAGCCGCCGCCGTGGGATACGAAGATCCGCTGTATTTCAGCCGGCTGTTCCGCCGCCACACCGGATTCTCCCCAACCGAATACAGAAAACGTGTCAACGGCAGGAACGGCTGAGTAATTTCATTTTTTTCGTTGACATAATGTCACGGTTGTGGTACAATAATATAATAGCTGAAAGGAGCGATAAAATTGCTGGAACTTAAAGAGCTGGTCTGGAAAATACCGGACGGCGATACAATAATAGATGGCATAAGCTGCAGGCTTGACAGCAGGCTCACCGTGATCACCGGACCCAACGGCGGCGGAAAGACCTCGCTTGCCAAACTCATCGCCGGGGTGGAAAAGCCCACCGGCGGCAGAATAATCCTGGACGGGACGGATATCACGGATATGGACATCACCGGGCGCGCAAAGCTGGGGATTGCATACGCATTCCAGCAGCCGGTGCGCTTCAAGGGACTTACCGTGCGCGACCTGCTGGAGCTTTCCGCCGGGAAGAAGCTTGCCGCAGAGGAAACCTGCGCGCTTCTCGGCAAGGTCGGACTGTGCGCCGAGGAATACATCGACCGCGAGATGAGCGCCGCGCTCTCCGGCGGCGAGGCGAAGCGTATCGAGATAGCCACCGTGCTCGCCCGGAACGCAAAGCTGTCCGTATTCGATGAGCCGGAGGCGGGGATCGACCTGTGGAGCTTCGCGCGGCTGGTGGAAACCTTCGAGGATATCCGCAGCAGCACCAGCGGCTCCCTGGTGATAATCTCGCACCAGGAGCGCATTCTGTCCATCGCCGACGAGATAGTCGTGGTGGCGGACGGAAAGATACGCACCAGCGGAAAGCGCGAGGATATACTTCCGTTGCTGCTCAAGGGAGAATTTTCGGGGCGCTGCCCGGCGGCTGCACCCCAGAACGGAGGCGGCTGCAAATGAGCGACAAGAACAAGGCTGAATTCAACGAGATCACCGCGGAAATGCTCAGGGTCATCTCGGATTACGACAGCACGACAGGATTCCAGGGGGCTTACAATATCCGCCAGGACAGCCAGTGCGCCGGACGGAAATCCTCCGAGAACATTACAATAACCTCCAAGACGGACAAGCCCGGAATAGATATCCGCGTGAAGCCCGGCACCAGGGGCGAAACCGTGTATATCCCGGCATGCGTCACACACTCCAGCGTGGACGACCTGGTGTATAACGACTTTTTCATCGGCGAGGGCGCGGACGTTGTCATCGTTGCCGGCTGCGGAGTACACAGCGACGGCTCAGACACCGCACGCCACAACGGAATCCACCGCTTCTTTCTTGAAAAGGGCGCAAGGGTGCTGTACAAGGAAAAGCACATCGGCACCGGAAAGGGCACAGGACTCCGGAAGATAGACCCCGTGACCGACGCCTACCTCAAGGAGGATTCCTACCTGGAGATGGACACGGTGCAGCTCCGCGGAGTTGACCGTACCACCCGCAGCACCTCCGCCGTGCTGGACAAGGGCGCGAAAATTGTCGTCCGGGAGCGTATCATGACCGACGGCGACGAGGACGCAGTGACCAAATTCAAGGTGGAGCTTAACGGCGAGGACTGCGGCGCTGACCTGGTGTCACGCTCCGTTGCCCGTGGGAATTCCCATCAGGCTTTCTATTCCGTCATTGAGGGCAACAACCGCTGCACCGGACATTCCGCCTGCGACGCGATTCTTGCCGAGCACGGGCGCGTTGACGCACAGCCTGCGCTGAATGCTGCAAACGTGGACGCCGCGCTTATCCACGAAGCCGCAATCGGGAAAATTGCCGGAGAGCAGATACTCAAACTCTGCTCCCTCGGACTTACCCGGGAAGAGGCTGAGGAAAAGATAATCGAAGGATTCCTGAAGTAATTCCGGATAATAGTTTACCGCCTGTCTGTTCTGAACAGGCGGTTATTTTTTATGATATTTTTGAAAAACACCTTGAATTTGAGGAAAAGATTTGGTATAATTGTATACAGCATGATGTAAACGATTTTACCCACCGGGTGAAATTAACGGAATAAATACCTGAAAGGAAAGAGATCTATGTTAGCTAAAATCGGAATCAGACCTGTCATCGACGGCCGCCAGTTCGGTATCCGCGAGAGTCTTGAGGTCCAGACCATGAACATGGCAAAGGCAGCCGCAGAGCTCATCACCTCCAGAGTGCGCCACGCCAGCGGAGAGCCGCTGGAATGCGTCATCGCCGACACCACCATCGGCGGTATTGCGGAGAGCGCAGCCTGCGCCGACAAGTTCGCAACCGAAAATATCGTGGCGACGCTGACCGTGACACCCTGCTGGTGCTATGTAACCCAGGTTATCGACGAGAATCCCAACACCATCAAGGCGGTATGGGGATTCAACGGTACCGAGCGCCCCGGCGCGGTATTCCTCGCAGCGGCGAATTCCGCCTATGCGCAGATAGGCATGCCCTGCTTCTCAATTTACGGTCATGACGTAAAGGACGCGGACGACACGGTGATCCCTTCCGATGTAGAGGAAAAGATACTCCGATTCGCACGCTGCGCCGCTGCCATCGGCGATATGAAAAACAAGAGCTATGTCAATATAGGATCCCAGGCAATGGGTATTGCCGGAGCCTACTGCAACGAGGATTTCTTCCGCGACTACCTCGGTATCCACCCGGAGTGGGTAGACATGACCGAGATAATCCGCCGGGAGAAGCTTGGAATCTATGACGAGGCTGAATACAAGAAGGCTCTCGCATGGATAAAGGAAAAGTGCCCCGAGGGAGTGGACATCAATCCGACCCCCGGCATGACCTATATGCGCCCTGTCCTCTCCGCAAAGGAAAAGGAGGAGAACTGGGAGTTCATCGCGAAGATGACCTGCATAATCCGCGATATTCTCAAGGGCAACCCGAAGCTCGCAGAAATGGGCTGGCTGGAGGAAGCAAAGGGCAGGAACGCAGTCCTCGGCGGATTCCAGGGACAGAGAATGTGGACGGACTTCATGCCCAACGCGGATTTCACCGAAGCGATACTCAACACCACCTTCGACTGGAACGGCGCCCGGGAGCCTATTCCGTTCGCCACCGAGAACGACACCCTCAACGGAACCACTCTGATGTTCCTGCACATGCTGACCGGACGCGCAGCGGTATTCGCTGACGTTCGCACCTACTGGTCGCCGGATTCCGTGAAGCGTGTTACCGGCTGGACTCCCGACGGAAAGGCGGCAAACGGATTTATCCACCTGATAAACTCCGGCGCTGCGGCGCTTGACGGCACCGGCGCGGTCAAGGACGAGAACGGCGAGAGCGTGATGAAGCCCTGGTGGGATATGACAGAAAAGGACATAGACGCCTGCCTGAAGGCTACCACCTGGCCCTGCGCAAATCTGGGCTACTTCCGCGGCGGCGGATTCTCCTCCAGCTACTCCACCCAGGGAGTTATGCCCTGCACCTTCGCCCGGGTGAACTACATAAAGCACCTCGGTCCGACTATCCAGATAATCGAGGGCTACACCGTGGAACTCCCCGAGGAAGTGAACAAGACCCTTCTTGGACGTACTGACCCCACATGGCCCTCCACCTGGTTCGCTCCCATCACCGTTCCGGATAAGGTGGCGGCTTCCGACGTATACAACGTCATGGCAAACTGGGGCGCAAACCATGGCTGCTTCGTCTACGGGCACATCGGCGAGGACCTCGTCACGATGGCAAGCATGCTGAGAATTCCCGTTTCCCTGCACAACCTCTCCGACGAAAGGCTGTTCCGTCCGCACGCATGGAGCGCATTCGGCACCTCCGACCTGGAGGGCGCGGACTACAGGGCTTGCGCGGCTTACGGGGCGCTGTACAAGTAATGGAGCACTGAACTGTAAATAGGAAATCGGCTGTGTAGTCAAACTACACAGCCGATTTTTTCACCGCTTTGTAAGGTTCACTGCGCTTTCCTTGTCCTGCTCGGTGAACTCCGGAGGGGGCGCCGGGGATTCTTCCGGCTGGTTGTCCTGATTCTGAGCGGATACATCGACTATCTTCTTGTTGGATATGTCCGCCCACAGGCTCTTTATCGCGTGATTCGAGAATTCAAACAGCTTTTCGCCGAGCTTCCCGAGTAATCCGATGAGCCAGAACACTCCTGCTATAGGATATAGAATACACGCCAGTATCGCAGTGATCACCACCGCAAAAACATATGACAAACCAATAACCATGTTAAACCTCCAAAATCTGACCGTATGCGCACATATTCGCCAGCGGACAATACATGCACTCTGCGTCTATTATAGCACAATGAAATTTGTTTGTCAAGATTTTATTTACTCATTGTAATGAAATTGCTTTTTTACACAACTGAAAGCCGGGAAGTTTATATATAACATCAATTGACATACTTCCGCCGTTTATGGTAGAATAAAGTTGGTGAACTGCACACATGACAAAAAAGCAGCCGGGGAGAAAACCCATAACAAAAAAAACAAACCACGTTGGAGGGGACGGCACCCATGACAAAAAACGAAGCCAGCGCACATCAGACCGTCACTGTATTATCGCAGGACGGAGAATTTTCCGGACTCACCTACCCCAGACGGGCGCAGGGTCTGGTCAAAAAAGGTCGGGCACGTTATGTGAACGACAACACTATTCGTCTTAACGGCGTGTCCGACGCAGTAATTACGGAGGACATCAAGATGGATAACATAAATACCCTTAACGAAATCAAGAATACCCCGGAACAGCAGGAGCAGCCGGTAAACCGCCTTTACTTCAACGCAAGGGATTGGAGCTTCAACAAGGACTGCAAGAACAATGTCGGGAACCGCAGCTTCATGCAGGGCCCCGACGGAAAACTCGCTGAAGCCTACACCATCGGCGACTGGCGGTATAACTGGACCGAAATAGTCACAAAGCAGCTTATCCTGCCGAAAAACACCACGCATATGTTCACATTCTGGCTTAACGGCGGCGAAAACGACAACAATGACGAGGTGTGCCGGTTCGTAGTGGTTTACAACAACGACTGCGAAAACTGCTACACCTATAACCTCAACCGCAATTTCATAAAGCCGCTCAAGAAGGTCAACGGCTGGGAGCTGTATGAGATCCCCTTCATCACCGGGGACAACGAATACACCCAGCTCCGGTTTGCGGCTATGAGGGCATACATGACCGTCATGACGGCAAAATCCAAAGAGGAATATGCAGACCTGCCGGACTCCGTGGACGAGTTTGAAAGCGAACGTCCGCAGCGGCATAACATCGTGTTTGCAGACGGCTGGCCTACAAATGAATGGTACTCTACCCGTGCACTACGTGAAAAGCACAATAGAGCAGGCAAGGTCAATGAAGCTCCGATGATCCGCAGCAATAATTTCCAGGGCGTCGAAAATATACAGAACCAGGCATACGCTCTTAACGGCATTACTTCAAGCATAATGGACGAAATATCCGGAAAGATCGACAGCATGACGAGCCTTTCCTCCAACCTCGGGCAGGAGATCAGCAACGCCATAAGCCAGGCGCTCAGCGGCAGAAGTCCCGAAGATACCGATATTGACGAGATATGCAGCGACATCATGGACAAATTCAGCGACAAGATCGACGCCATCACTGACGAGATCACTCAGGCATTCGATTGCATAGATGTTTCGGTACAGGAAATGACCGACGCCATTGAGGACATCGGCGATGAATAAGGGTAATATCCACAATTAAATACGACCGCCCCTCCCACTTCCGGGAGGGGTTATTTTTGTGAAATTTTGCTCAGGAAGCTGGAATATTTCCCGGATAAATTCCCACAATAATCACGTTGATTTTATCGAAAGGAATGAAGCCCATGAAGAAATATATAGCCCTTGCCGCCGCCTGCGCCCTCATCATCGCCGGAGTTTCCGCGCTCCCCTCCGCCGTGGAAGCCAGCGTGCCGGTATGTTCCACCGTGACCCCCAAGGTAGTGAGCTACAGCGAAACCGTCCGCAGCAGCGGAAGCCTTTCCTACATCGGGCAGAGCGACGTGACCTGCGCACTGCCGCTCGTAATAAAGGAATACACCGTCGAGCCAGGCGACGAAGTCACCGCCGGCGATGTGATCGCCACAGTAAACAAGGAAGCCAGCAAGACCTTCATTGCGAGCCTTGGCAAGGTATCCCAGATTGCCGCCGCAACCGCAAGCCTCTCCACCGCAATGTCCATGATTCCGGAGAATATTACCGCCGACCGCACCGGAAAGGTGATAACCACCGCCGGCAGCGGAGCCGCAGTGGAAGCCGGAGGAAGTATTGCGGCGATCGCCGGCACCGACACCCTGGTGCTGAATTCTGCGGTGAGCGAGCTCAACATCTCCCGTATCAGCCCCGGGCAGCAGGTGGAATTCACCCTGTCCGCCTACCCGGACAAGGTATTCACCGGCACCGTCGCGAAAATAGCCGCTGCCGCCCGTAGTCAGTACAGCGGCGCAGTCCTGGAAACGGTGGTGGACGTGATGATCGCCCCGGACAGCTCCGACAGCCGCCTTCGCCCGGGACTTACCGCCGATGTGTCGTTCCAGCTTTCCGACCCACGGCGGATATGCGTGCTTCCCTACGAGGCGATCGGTCAGGACGACGCAGGGGAATATATCTACGTTTTCGAGGATAATTCTGCGGTAAGGCGCAGAATATTCACCGGCGCCGAATTCTCAGACGGCACTGAGATAGTCAAGGGCGCTTCCGCCGGGGAGCGTGTGCTTCTCGACCCGGAGAGCGTTTCCGCCGGGCGCTGGGTGAGGGTGGACGAATGAGCATTGTATCTACGCTTGTAAGCATATTCCGCAGCCGCACGCGTTCACTGCTTACAATGGCAGGAATAGCCGTAGGCGTGTTTTCAGTGGTGCTGGTTTCCACAGTGGGGACTGTGGGCGCCTCCCAGGTCAGCGCCACGCTCGTGACGATGGGCGTAGACACGCTGCTGGTGCAGGCGGCGGATAATTCCGTCACCGTCACCATAACCGACCAGGACGCCGCAACAGTCCGGAGAGTTGACGGCGTGAACGACGTCATGCCGCTGATGGCTTCGATGACCGAAGCCAAGATGATAGGCAGGCGGCTGGACTGCTACGTCTGGGGCGTGGACAAATCCGCGGACAGGCTGATATCCCTTGAAGCGAAACATGGGCGCCTTGTGAACAACAGCGACTCCGCGGCAGGACTTAAGGTATGCGTTATTGACGAGCAGTTCGCGAAGAAATCCTACGGCAGAAGCAACGTGGTCGGAAAAACACTGTCCCTGTTCCTGGGAGGAAAATACCACGAGTTTGAGATAATCGGCGTGGCGCACTCCGGGCTGTCGAGCCTACAGGGAATGCTCTCGAATATCATGCCGGGATTCATGTATATCCCGATAAGCACCATGCAGCAGCTTACCGGGCGCACCACCTACGACAAGCTGGCGGTGAAGCTGGACGACATGAATACCGACGTCCCGGTGGTCGCCGCCGTACAGGAAGCGCTGAACCGCACCAACGGCACCACTGACGCATATATCGTCAACAACCTGCTGTCGCAGAAATCCCAGCTTGAGGAGATCCTCGGAATAGTTACAACGGCGCTTTCCATGGTAGCAGGTATCTCGCTGGCAGTATCCGGTATCTCAGTGATGACCACCATGCTTATGAGTGTGACGGAACGCACCCGGGAGATCGGGATAAAGAAATCCATCGGAGCCTCAAGCCGGAACATCTGCCGGGAATTTCTGAGCGAGGCGGTATTGCTGACCATGACCGGAAGCGCCGCAGGAATAGCCGCCGGACTTCTCATCTCCGGCGTGGGCTGCCTTATCGCCGGGATCGCATTCCAGGCTAACTGGCTGATGATAGGACTTGCGGCGGTCGCCTCCGGAGCCGTTGGCGCGGTATTCGGGGCATATCCTGCCTACAAGGCATCCTCCATGGATCCGGTGGAAGCGCTTAGAATGTAAAAAAACAGGGCGGAAGATAACTTCCGCCCTGCACTTGTGATATCAAACGTAATACTGCGCCTGCGCTGCGAACATCTCGGCGTAAATTCCTCCGGGCTTGTGAACAAGCTCGTCATGGGTGCCGAGTTCCTTTATGGTGAAATCCGAGAATACCGCGATACGGTCGCAGAACTTACAGCTGGATAACCGGTGCGAGATATACACCGCAGTCTTTCCGCCGACAAGCTCGTTGAACCGGCAGTATATCTCGTATTCTGCCACCGGGTCGAGTGCCGCGGTGGGTTCGTCAAGAATCACCACCGGAGCGTCCTTGTACAGCGCCCGGGCAATTGCAAGCTTCTGCTGTTCGCCGCCGGAAAGCTGCACGCCGTCCTTTTCGAACTGCCGGAACATCATCGTGTCCCTGCCGTGCGGCAGCGTATTCACCTTGTCGAGCAGTCCGACCTTCTCAAGCACTGCGTCCACGTTCTCCGGCGAATCCTCATTACCGAGCAGGATATTGTCCTGCACCGAGAAAGCCAGCAGCCGGAAATCCTGGAACACCACCGAGAACAGCTTCATGTACTCGTCGTAGTCATAATCCCGGATATTCACGCCGTCTAGGAGTATCTCGCCCTCGTCCGCGTCGTACAGCCGGCACAGCAGCTTGATGAACGTGGTCTTTCCTGCGCCGTTGAGTCCGACGACGGAAAGCCGCTCGCCTGCCTTTATCTTTATCGACACGTTTTTCAGCACCTGCACTCCAGTGTTGGGGTATGAGAAGCTGACATTGCGGAACTCTATCTCGTGCGGTCTGTCAAGATTCTCAACCCTGCGTGTGCCTTTCTGAAGGTAGGGCGGATATTCCATCAGCTTCACCGTTTCGCAGGCGTAGTTGCACCGCTTGACGATATCCTGGAGGTTGAATATCATGCCCTGCACGGCAGTGTTGAAGGTTCCGCCTGCGGTGGTCAGCTGCGAGAACTGACCGATGGTTATGCTGCCCAGGATAGCCAGGATCCCAAGATACAGATAGGTTCCAAAATCCCGGAGTGCAGTCACCACGACGTCCAGGACGTTCAGCGGATACTGTTCGTCCATCTTCTTCACGTCAAACTCCAGATGGCGCTTCAGCTGCTGTGCTGCCTTTGCAACAAGCGTCGCCGCCGCGCCGTAAAGCCGGATATCCTTTGCGAAGCGGATATCTTCCTGCTCGTAGTTGACGTAGTAATACACGCGGTCCACCTTTGAAAGCTCGCTGAACCACTTGATCTCTATGCGGTTCTTCTTTGCGTTGAGTATTGAGGAAACCGCCAGCATTACGCCGATTATCAGCAGAAGCCACGGCGCGGAAACCGCAAGTATCGTCACCACTCCGACTATCTTCACTGCGTTTGTGATGATGTTGAAGAAGTTCACGCAGATACCGTGGAATCCTCCCGACCAGTCGATACCATCGGTTGCCTTGCGTATCTGGTCGAGCGCCTCCTTGTTCTCGGTCAGCGCAAAATCTATCTCCATGCAGCGCTCCGCGACCATCTCCCGGGAATAGTTCAGGAACACGTCCTCAAAACGCTCCAGGTATACCGTCAGCTGCATGCCAAGGGTTCCCACTGCGATATCCAGTCCCACCATCAGCGCAGCGTACAGGATTATAGTCGGCACATCGCGCACCGGCTGGCAGAGTGCGTCCACCAGCAGCGGCAGGAATATCAGGTCGATGAACGGCAGGACGGACTGCACGATAACGTTCAGCACCGAAACTATAAAGTACCGCTTGTTCAGCTTCCATGCCATGGGCAGGTAGAATTTCAGCGTCCGGAAAACTGCTCCGGGCTTTCTTTCTTTTTTACTCACAGACAACGCCCCCTTCCTCAACGGGAACAGGCTCAGCGCCGTCCTCAACGTAATACTGCGCCTGCACGCGGAACATCTCCGCATACGCACCGTCTTTTTTCAGCAGCTCGTCATGAGTGCCGTATTCCACCATCTCGCCGCCCTTGAACATCGCGATAGTGTCGCAGAAGCGCGTGGACGACAGTCTGTGGGATATGTACACCGCGGATTTATCGCCTATCATTCCGTCAAAACTCTGATACAGCTTGTATTCCGCCAGAGCGTCCAGAGCCGCCGTCGGCTCGTCGAGGACTACCACCGGGGCGTTCTTGTACAGTGCCCTTGCAAGCGCCATCTTCTGCTTCTCTCCCCCGGAGAGGTCAACGCCGTCGTCGTAAAGCACTTTCAGCATTTCGGTGTCGATTCCCTTGGGGAGCTTGTCCAGCTTCTCGCCCATTCCTGCCGCCCGAAGGAATTCCTCCGCCTTTGCGCGGTCAGTGTCCTCACTGAGCCGCATTGACACGTTCTCGCACAGGGGGAAAGCAAACACCTCCACCTCCTGGAATGCCGGGGAGAACAGCCTGAAATACTCGTTGCGGTCGAACTCGCGAATGTCGATACCGTTGCAGAGTATCTGCCCCTCCGTCACATCGTACAGCCGCAGCAGTAACTTTATGAACGTGGATTTCCCGGCGCCGTTAAGTCCCACTACAGCAAGCCGCTGCCCGGCGCTGAACGTGAGGTTCAGATTTTTCAGCGCGTAGGTTTCCTGCCCCCTGTACCGGAAGGACACATTCCGGAATTCGAATGTGTAGCCGTCCGCCTCCGGAACGGGAGTGTGCTTCTCCTGAAGCTCGTCCGCATTCTTTATGTCCATGTAGCTGCGGAAGTCGTCCACTTTTGCGGAGTGCTCGCGCATTCCACCCAGGGACTGGAGGAACTGGCTGACATACATCGAAAACGTGATGGCGCTGCCGGTGTACAGCGTGAAATCGCCGATGGACATTCCGTTCACCAGCATATCGTAGATCAGCCAGCCGTAAATTATCACGTTCCGCACAAGGGATATCCCCTGGGAGAACCAGGTGTTCCAGCTCCAGTATTTCCGGGACTGTATCCAGTGCTCCAGCTCGATTTTGTTGATACCTTTAAATTTGTCAAGGAGCCAGCGCTTCATGCCGTACAGCCGGATATCCTTCGCGTAGGTGAAGTCGGACGAAACGTCCTGCATGTAATACATCTTGCGCCAGTGGGGAGCCATTGCGTCCCACATGACCTCCTTGTCCTTTATGCGGATATAGTCGAAATACTCGAACTGTATGAACGACAGCACGAAAATAATGAGCACCAGCCAGCCGTTCAGCGTGAAGATTATTCCCACCGCCGTAATAACTGCCACCAGCTGCACTGCCGTTGACCACATGTTGGACATTAATGCGCCAACGCCCGTCCACTCGCCTTCAGCGGCGCGCTTTGCCTTTTGCAGGCGATCGAGCATATCCGGATTTTCAAGCTGCTCGTACTCCATGGTCGTGGTTTTTGCTATACGCGCCTCAACAAGCTTTAAGCGCGTGACCATGAAGCCGATACGCAACTTCTTTGCGGAAAGGGTGTTCAGCCACATCATGATGAATTCCACAGCCGTGGTTATCACCACCAGCCACAGCAGCGGAGTGATGTCCTTATCCGCCGCGCCTGTCTGCCGTGTTATCATGTCGATGACAAGCTTCGCAATTATCGTCCAGATATAGGACATGGAGGCTCCCGCAATACCTCCGATTAGCAGATACGCCACAGTGCTCTTCCGGTATTTCAGAAAAGCCCTGAGGATATATCTGCAATTGCTGATAAGCCCGTACTCATGGTGAAGCTCATCAGTCTGTTCCTTCTTTTTCTGTCTGTAGAATAGCATAATTACTCTCCGGGAAGAACGGAGAAATCAACTCGGAATCAAGAATCACGAATTCCGAATTCCGGGTTAAATATCAGACTTCGACGTCTGCGTCGTAGTCCACTCCGTCCATTCCAAAACCAAAGAGCTCATAGAAGTCCTTCCAATAGCCGTCGATATCGGTGTATTCCTTGAAATTATCGGCGTTGAGGAGGTTCCAGAGCTTCGTTACCTCGTCCTGGATCTCGGGCTTCATCTCAAGATCGTCAAGACGTATTCTTCCCTCCCCGTCAACTGCGCCGGGAACAGGCTTTCCGTCCGCGCCGAGCTTTTCGGCAAACAGGCGGTACATCTGCTCAATGCAGCCCTCGTGCACGCCTTTCTCCTTCATGACCTTGTACAGAATGGAGATATACAGCGGAACGATCGGGATAGCCGCGCTAGACTGTGTGACCAGCGCCTTGTTGACGGAAATGTACGCTTTGATCCCGTCTGCGGCGTATTTCTCGGTGATCTCCTTTGAGGTCTGGAACAGGTGAGCCTTCGCTCTGCCTATTGAGCCCTCAAAGTACATCGGGTGGGTTATTTCCGGTCCGATATACGAATAGGCAACGGTAACGGCGTTGTCTTCAATTGCGTCGGCAGCTTTCAGTGCGTCGATCCACGCCGCCCAGTCCTCGCCGCCCATTACCTTGACGGTAGCGGCGATCTCCTCCTCGGTGGCAGGCTCGATGGTGACCTCGGAAACGGTGTTGTTCCTGAGGTCGATAGTCTTGTTGGTGTAGGGTTCTCCGGTGGTCTTGAGCACGGAGGAATATGTCACGTCGCCGACAGTCCTTCTCGGAGCGGCAAGGCTGTATACAACGGCGTCTACCTTGCCGAGGTCAGCCTTGATGATGTCGATGACCTCTTTCTTGCATTCGTCGGAATACGCGTCGCCATTGACGGTCTTTGCATACAGTCCGTCAGCCTGCGCGAACTTCTCGAACGCCTTTGTGTTGTACCAGCCGGAGGTTCCGGTCTTGCTGCCGCTGGCAGGGCGGTCGAACATCACGCCCAGAGTCGCCGCGCCGCAGGAATACGCCAGCGCAATACGGCTTGCAAGTCCGTATCCCATGGAGCTTCCGAGCACCAGCACCTTCTTCGGTTTGAAACCGTTATCCTCCGCCTTCCTGGACTTAACATACTCTATTTCAGACTTCACCACTGCCTCGCAGCCCACCGGATGAGCCGTGGTGCAGATGAATCCTCTTACCTTGGGTTTAACTATCATAATAATACTCCTTCCCCGCAGTACTGCAAGACACGAGTGCGATACTGCGCTTTGAAACTGAAAGCTGCGGCAATTCCGCAGTGCGTACAAAGTTATTTTATCATATAATCGCGCGTTTTACAAGGGGTAGCAGCAATTTTTTTCACCTGCCGGGCGGATACTCCCCGTTCCGTCATTATTCGCAGGAAATAAATGTACAGGGGTTGACAAAATCCTGCCGGCGTGATATAATAAATCATGGTTAATGAATGAGCATGCGGATATAGTTTATCGGTAAAACATTAGCTTCCCAAGCTGAGGTGGTGGGTTCGACTCCCATTATCCGCTCCAGATGATTGATGCCTGCAAACGGCTTTTTAAGCGGTTTGCGGGCTGTTTTTTTGTCTTTTGCGTGTCGGTTTGTCCTTTAATCTGTCCATTAGCCTGACGAGCTGATGCTGTGTTCATCGGACAAATCAAGGACAGAAGCCAGCACCTGACTGTTTCTGGCCTGTACTTCTTTAGAAAGCGTGATAAGGTAACCTCTAAAAACCGGGACACGAGCAGATTTTGTACATGACTTATATCAGATGCTAGGCGTCAAACCGCAGTAATACTGTATGTATTTCAAGGTTTGACAACGAAGCAGATGATATAAGTCATAGAAATCTGCCGTGAAGGAGGTTTTTAGAGGTTACCATAATATATTCCGGTCGTCGTACTTACGCTTGAATGACCCAATGCGTTTGAAACTGCTGCGGCGTCAATACCGCTGCTTATGAAAACTGTTGCGTTAGCATTGGTGGGTGTCCTTTCTGTGGTATTCGCTTTTAAGCGTTGGTTGCTTGACTTGGGTGGGTGTTCATGGTATAATAATCTCGTTGACAAATCGGAATATGTGGAGGTGTTCTCAATGGGGAATGAAATAGGTGAATTAATTATGGAAGTTTCCAAAAAACGGTTTGACGAAGCAGGCGGTGTGCTATACACATTTTCGCTCAAACGGGGTTTTTAGAGTTGACCTAAAGAAATTTCACCGCTTCGCTTGACAAACAGAGCTGCTGATATGATGTTTATAGGAGAATTGTTTCCGAAAACAAAAGGAGTTACCGTTATGGCTTTTCACGATACCACCAACTCACGTCCGCCTGTCGTAGACCTGCTCTACCCCACCGAAGACCACCGTCGCGCCGCGCTTAAACGAAAGGCGGCTTTAGAGGAGCTGCCTACGGGTTATGTAAACGACCTCATGCTCGAGGCGCTCGCCGACCAGCTCACTCCGCACTATCAGTACAAAATGGTGAGCCTTTTCGCGGAGATGTCCGACGACCTGGAAGTTATAAAATACCGTCAGGATATCCTTGAGGACCTCATAAATATCCCCGCAGTTTCCACAACGCTCCGCAAGATAATCAACCTAATGCTCACCAACGATAAGAGCAACCTTTACGAACTGTCTGTCCCCGACTGCTTCACACAGCTTGACGCGGCGGTGACGGCTTTCGAGGCTTACATAAAGTGCATGGATATGATGCACGAGGTTTATGTTAAGAACATCGACAAAGTGAAATCGGCGGGAATTAAAAAGCTGTTCGATTTCTTCGAGGGGAACTACTCGAACAAGCACTATGTCAATCTTAAAAAAGAGGCAGAGCAGCTTCGCGAAGCTATGACGGGAAAAATACGCAGCGCCACTATCGCCGTGAATTTCGACGAGAACCTCGTGCCAATCGCAGCGGGGTTAGTCGGCGTTTCCGAGGAAAGCTGGAACGACGCGCCCTCGGTTTTCGACCGTATAATGTCCTTCGGTGCAAAACACGAGCACACCGTTATGCGCCCACTTCACGAGCGCTTTCGTGAGGAGGGGCAGTCCCCGCTTTCAGTGGTGGATAAAGCGCTTTTTGAAAACCTGGACTTCATTACGAAAAAGTATGTAAAAGCGGTCGAGGACGTGCTTGAGGAATATCAGGCGATAGGCTTCAAGGATATGTATGCGATAGAATATCAGCTTGATTTCTACATGGGCGCTGTTAATATGATAGAAAATGCCGAGGCAAAGGGGCTTACCATGTCCCGTCCGAAAATCCTCCCCGCAGACGAGCGCCGCGCGGTTATGAAAGGGCTATTCGACCCGATCTACTTCCGCGAGGCGAACGCATGGAATCTGACCCATTCGGACAAGCGTGCGGTTGTCACAAACGACGTCGTATTCGACAGCGACGTGGGCTTCTACATTCTTACAGGTGCAAACAACGGCGGCAAAACCACGTTTGTCCGCGCCGTGGGTATTTGTCAGGTTATGGCGCAGGCGGGGCTTTACGTTCCCGCGGCTGAGTGTGAGCTGTCCGTGGTTGACTGCATCTACACCCACTTTCCCAAAGAGGAACAGAAGGGTATCGACGCAAGCCGCTTTACCATGGAGGTAAAGGAGTTTAAGGACATCTCCGACCGCATCACAAATCACTCGCTGCTTCTGATGAATGAGAGTATTCAAAGCACGACTCCTCGCGAGTGTGTCGATATAGCGGCGCAGCTTATTCGGATTTTCTGCATAATGGGAGTTCGCGGGGTTTTCGCGACCCACCTAAACGAACTGGCCTATAAAGCGAGGGAGCTTCGCAGCGAGCCTGACATCAGAACAAAGCCCGAAAGCTTTGTGGTTTCCGTAAACCCCGAAACGGGCGAGCGGCTGTATAAGGTGGTAAAAGGACTGCCCACGGAATCAAGCTTTGCGGCTTCCGTTTTCGCAAAGTACGGCCTGGATATCCCCGCCCTGGAAAAGAAAGCGAACAAAATGTTCATGTAACAAAAAAGCGCCGATAGATTTTTCTTTCCATGTTCATATCGCACTTCCATACTCGAATTGATATTGTCAATATAGCTTTACACATTTTACTCAAAAATTTATTCCATTGCGGCCGCCGCCGATATGCCCGTCTTATCCGAGTAATATCTGCGGCGCTTCTCCTATTTCCAGCGCCAGCTTTACTGACTGCTCCTTGTAGCTTCTGTCGTATTTCTTTGCTTCTGACATGTCCTTCACCATTCTGATTTTAGTATATCCTTTTGAGCGTGGGGTGTCAAGTTTTATTACACAACATCATGGAGCGCGCCGCGGTGCGCCTTCTTCATACGAACACGAACTGCACCAGCAGCATATAAACCACCGTACCTGCGGCGATGGAAAGCAGCATTTTCCGCTGCCAGAGGTGAAGTCCCACCGTCACGCCCCCGGCAATAAGCTCCGGAAGCCCCCAGCTGAACGCCGTGACGTCCACCTTGCGCAGGCAGTACACCACCAGCATCGCGAATATCGCCCCCGGGAGCATTTTCCCGAGATACTGCACATATTTCGGCGTGGGCTTGTCCGAGCGGAATATCAGAAAAGGCAGGAACCTCGTCGCCATGGTACCCAGGGTGCACATGGCTATGGTGATTATCTGCTCATAAACCGGCATGTCAGTCATGGGGCACCTCCCTGCGCTCGATGGGTCTGCGGAACGCGGTCAGCAGCACCAGTATGCATATCATCGTTGGGATAAGAAAGTTGTCCGCGCCGAAGATCAGCAGGCACGCGACACTCGAGAGCATTCCTGCCCAGGCGCTGTAGTGGTGCTTCTCCTTGAGCCACTGCTCCAGGAATATCACGATGAACATCGCCGTCATGACGAAATCCAGCCCGTTGGTGTTGAAGTGTATCAGGCTGCCCAGAAGCCCGCCAAGGGTGGCTCCGCCGACCCAGTAGAGCTGGTTCAGCGCCGTCACGAAGAAGTAGAACCACCCCCGGTCGCAGTCCTCCGGTATCCCGGCGGTGTAGTTCACGCTGAACGTTTCATCGCACATGCCATAGATAAGGTAGAATTTCTTCCAGCCCATGTCCTTGAACTTGTCCAGCATGGAAATCCCGTAGAACAGGTGCCGCGCCTGTATCATCAGCGAAACCAGCAGCACCTGTAGAGGTGCGAACGGAGAAAGCAGCATTTCCACCGCCAGGAACTCCAGGCTGCCGCCGAAGATCACCAGCGCCATCAGCATGGGATAAACGAAGCTGAATCCCTGCACGTTCATGTATATTCCATACGCCATACCCAGGAACAGGAATCCGGCAAGAATAGGTATCGTATGCGGAAACGCCGCCCGGAAAGAGCGCGCGATCACGCTGCGGTCTGTATTTTTCAATATATGTACCTCCGTCGGTGAATAATAGACGTATATTATATTATACTCATTCCATAGGAATTTTCAAGGTATAATTCATGAACAGAACTGGTCACCGCTGAACGATTATGACAGGTATATTCCAGAACAGTCCACAAAATCGCGCCGGGCATTGTGAATATTGCACAATAAATGTAAACATCAGATGTGAAATCAGACAAAAATAGCGCCGAAGTGAATATTTTTGAACGAAAGTACTTGAAATCGAACGATAAGCGTGTTATTATATAATCAGGACAGGTCAGATAAGTTCAGAACAGTCCAACAATGATCATGATCAAGAGGAACAGAAATGCTTACTGAAGAACGCTTACAAATCATAACCGACACCGTCAACAGCCGCAGCAGCGTGACGATCGCGGAACTTTCACGAATACTCGACGTATCGCCCTCCACCGTTAAAAGAGATCTGAATATTCTCGCAGAAGCGGGTAAAATAACAAAGGTCAGGGGCGGCGCGATCGCGCTGGGAGAGAGCTTCTCCGCCATAGAAAAGAACGTGGAGGAGAAATCCGCGATATTCACCGGCGAGAAATCCGCCATCGCGGAATACGCGGCTTCGCTGATCGAAAACGGCGACTTCGTGTTCATCGACGCCGGAACCACCACCGAAAAGATGATCGACCACCTTCCGCAGAGGGACGTGAGCTTCGTGACGAACGGATTTATCCACGCGAAGAAGCTCGCCCAGCGCGGATTCCGGGTGTACATCACCGGCGGCGAGATCAAGGCTTCCACCGAAGCGATAGTCGGCGCGGAATGCGTCCTCACCCTCAGGAACTACAACTTCACCAAGTGCTTCATGGGCACGAACGGGATATCCGTCACCGCCGGCTACACCACGCCGGACGTGAACGAAGCCCGGGTGAAATCCGCAGCGATCGAGAGCAGCAGAAAGTCGTATATTCTGGCGGATCACTCGAAATTCGACGAGATCAGCTCAGCGACATTCGCACAGCTCAGCCGGGCGGAAATAATCACCGACGCGCTGACAAAGAGAAAATACGCAGAATACACAGTCATCAAGGAGGTACTGTAATGGTCTATACAGTTACATTCAACCCGGCGGTAGACTACATCGTCCACACAAAGCAGCTGACTCCCGGCGCCACCAACCGCTCAGACAGCGAGGAAATATACTTCGGCGGCAAGGGTATCAACGTTTCAATAGTCCTCAGCGAACTCGGTATGAAGTCAAAGGCGCTGGGATTCGTCGCAGGATTCACCGGCGAGGCGATCGAAAAGGGAGTCACCGAAAAGGGTATCGACGCGGATTTCGTCCACCTCACCGAGGGATTCTCCCGTATCAACGTCAAGATAAAATCCGGGGAGGAAACCGAACTGAACGGTCAGGGACCGAGGATTCCGGACGAGGCGGTGGAGCAGCTCTTCACAAAGCTTGACGAGCTTAAGGAAGGCGACACGCTGGTTCTCGCCGGAAGCATTCCCTCATCGCTCCCGTCGGATATCTACGAGCGCATTCTCGCAAGACTGGACGGCAGGAATATCCGCACCGTGGTGGACGCCACAAAGGACCTTCTGGTCAAGGTGCTGAAATACAAGCCGTTCCTCATCAAGCCGAACAACTTCGAACTCGGCGAGATATTCGGCGTGGAACTCAGGAACACCGACGAGATCATTGAATACGCCGGAAAGCTCCGGGAGATGGGCGCGCGCAACGTGCTGATATCCATGGCAGGCGACGGCGCGGTGCTCCTGGACGAAAACGGAAAGACCCACGTCTGCGGCGTATGCAGGGGCACGGTGAAAAACTCCGTGGGCGCCGGGGATTCCATGGTGGCAGGATTCATCGCCGGCTGCGAGAGAGTCGGTTATGAATACGCGCTGAAGCTCGGCACAGCGGCAGGCGGCGCTACCGCCTTCTCTGAAGGACTCGCAACAAAGAAAAAGATAAACGAGCTTCTGACGCAGCTCGTATAACGGATAAGGAAATGGGAGGAAATACTATGAGAATAGTTGACCTTTTAAGCCGTGAGAGCATTCTCCTCGGCGCAGCACCCAAAAGCAAAACCGAAGCGATAGACCTGCTGATCGACCTCCAGGTAAAGGGCGGAAAGATCGCCGACCGGGAGGAATACAAGAAAGGCATTCTGGCAAGAGAAGCAATGAGCAGCACCGCAGTTGGCGAGGGAATCGCTATCCCCCACGCCAAGAGCGAAGCGGTGGAGGCTCCGTCCCTGGCGGCGATGACCGTGCCGGAGGGCGTGGACTACCAGGCGATGGACGACGAGCCGTCCAACCTGCTGTTCATGATAGCCGCGCCGAACAACGGCGACGTTCACCTGGAGGTGCTCTCCCGGCTGATGACCCTGCTTATGGACGAGGACTTCCGCGCAAAGCTGCTGGCAGCGGCTGACGCCGGGGAATTCCTGGCTGCCATCGACGCCGCTGAAAAAGAAAAGTACCCCGATGAGCCGAAAAACGAAAAGCCCGCGGAACAGATCGGATACAAGGTGCTCGCAGTAACCGCCTGCCCCACCGGAATCGCCCACACCTACATGGCGGCGGAGGCTCTTGAGAAAGCCGGAAAGCGCCTGGGGATCTCCATCAAGGTGGAAACCAACGGCTCCGGCGGCGCGAAGAATATCCTCACCCCCGAGGAGATCGCGGCATGCGACGGAATCATCGTTGCAGCGGATAAATCCGTGGAGATGGCGCGGTTCAACGGCAAGAAAGTCATCGCGACCAAGGTCGCTAACGGCATAAAGATCCCGGACGAGCTTATCCAGCGTATTGAAAAGGGCGACGCACCGGTATACCACCACGAGGGCGGAAGCTCCGGGGCGGTTTCCTCCGGCGAAAAGGAGAGCTTCGGCAGAAAGATTTACAAGCACCTGATGAACGGCGTTTCCAACATGCTCCCGTTCACCGTTGCCGGCGGTATCTTCATCGCGCTGGCGTTCCTGATAGACACCATCGCCGGCGCTCCCCAGGACGACAGCTTCGGCACATTCACGGAAGCCGCAAGGTTCTTCAAGACCATCGGCGGATTCGCGTTCAACTTCATGGTGCCCGTGCTCGCCGGATATATCGGCAAGAGTATCGCTGACCGCCCCGGATTCCTGGTGGGACTTGTCGGCGGCTACCTTGCGACCACCGGCTCCACCTTCGCGAAGATCGCCGGAGATATGCCCTCGGGATTCCTCGGCGCGCTGCTCGCAGGCTTCGCCGGCGGATTCATCATGCTGGGTATTGAGAAGCTCTGCGACCGCATGCCGAAAGCGCTCAACGGAATCAAGCCCGTGCTCATATATCCCCTCGCCGGTCTGGGAGTCATCGCGGTAGTCATGTGCGCGGTCAATCCGTTCATGGGAATGATAAACTCCGGAATCTCCGATCTGCTCAGCAGCATGGGCGAAAGCAGCAAGATACTCCTGGGCGCAGCGCTCGGCGCGATGATGTCCATCGACATGGGCGGTCCCTTCAACAAGGCTGCGTATGTGTTCGGAACTGCGGCTATCGCCAACGGCAACTACGACATCATGGCGGCGGTCATGGTGGGCGGTATGGTTCCCCCGATTGCGATCGCGCTTTCCACCACGTTCTTCAAGAACAGATGGACTGAGGAGGAGCGCAAGAGCGGCCCCGTGAACTACATCATGGGACTGAGCTTCATCACTGAGGGCGCTATCCCCTATGCTGCGGCGGATCCGCTGAGAGTAATTCCCTCCTGCATGGTTGGCGCGGCAGTCGCAGGCGGACTTTCCATGGCGTTCGGCTGCACGCTGATGGCTCCCCACGGCGGCATCTTCGTATTTGCTGTAGTAGGCAACTGGCTGATGTACCTGGTATCCCTGGTGGCAGGCGCCCTGGTCGGAATGCTAATGCTGGCTCTGCTCAAAAAGAAAAGAACCGCTGCGAAGTAACTGGTCATTGTGATCTGAACAAAAGAAAGAGATATATAACAGTAAAATGGGGGGCGCTGAGGCGCTCCCGGGAATCCGACAAAATAAGGAGAGTATCATCATGGTAACAAAGACAGTAACAGTAAAGAATGCACAGGGACTGCACATGCGTCCGGCAGGAATACTCGCAGGCGAGATGAAGAAGTTTGCAGGCTGCACCGTAATGCTCAAGACCGCCGAGAAGTCCGCAAAGGCTTCCGCAGTAATGCAGATCATGGCAGCCGGTATCAAGTGCGGCACCACAGTAGAGATCACCGCCGACGGCGAAAACGAGCAGGCAGCGCTTGACAAGGCAGTGGAGCTTTTCGAGAGCGGATTTGGAGAGGAATAAGGTTTAATTCCGAATTAGAGCGTGTTCACATAAACCGAAATGCTCAGATTGCGAAGCAAATTTTTTGCAGAGCAAGGCAATTTTTCGCAGGCGTACTGTATGTACGTCAAGAAAAATTAACGCAGCTATGCGGAAAATTTGCCGCAAGATGAGCGTTGAGCGTTAATGTGAACACGCTCTAACCCAGGGGGTGCGTTATGAAAAAGTATTCCGGCAAGGGCGTATACGGCGCGGTGGCTATCGGTAAGATATCGGTATTCCGCAAGAACGACGCCGCAGTCACCCGTACACACGTCAGCGACACCGCCGCCGAAAAGGCGCGCGTCGCAAAGGCAAAGGAGACTGCCGCAGCGCAGCTCCAGTCCATCTATGAAAAAGCGCTGAAAGAGGTCGGCGAGACCAACGCGCAGATCTTCGAGATACACATGATGATGCTGGAGGACGAGGACTACAACGAGTCCATCGAGAACATCATCGACACGCAGTCCGTCAATGCGGAATACGCGGTCGCGGTTACTGCGGACAACTTCGCACAGATGTTCTCCGCCATGGAGGATACCTATATGCAGGCGCGCGCCGCAGACGTCCGGGATATCTCCAACCGGCTCATCGCCGTGCTTTCCGGCGCGGCGCAGGTCGGCGCGGAAAGCTCCGACAGCATGATAGTCTGCGCCGAGGACTTAGCCCCCAGTGAAACCGTTTCCCTGGACAAGGACAAGGTGCTGGCGTTCGTCACGGCGCACGGCTCCTCCAATTCACATACGGCTATCCTCGCAAGGAACATGAATATTCCGGCTGTTATCGGCGTGGGAGGCAAGTTCCTGAGCGAGATCTCCGCCGGGCAGACCGCAATTGTGGACGGCTACACCGGCGAGATTTACGTTGACCCGGACGAAGCCACCATCGCGGAATACACCCGGAAGCGCGCGGAGGACGAGGAAAAGAAGCGCCTGCTCCAGGAGCTCAAGGGCAAGGAGAACGTCACCAGGGACGGCAGGAAGATCAACATTTACGCGAACATCAGCGGCGTGGATAACATCGGCGCAGTGCTGCTGAACGACGCCGGAGGAATCGGGCTGTTCCGCAGTGAGTTCCTGTACCTCGGCAACAGCGACTTCCCGACCGAGGACCAGCAGTTCCAGGCGTACAAGCGCGTTCTGGAAAGCATGGCAGGCAAGAAGGTAATAATCCGCACCATGGACATCGGCGCAGACAAGCAGGTTGACTACTTCGGGCTGAAGAAGGAGGAGAATCCTGCTCTGGGCTACCGCGCTATTCGTATCTGCCTGACCCGTCCGGAGATATTCCGCACCCAGCTGAGAGCGCTGTTCCGGGCTTCCGTTTACGGTAATCTCGGAATCATGTTCCCGATGATAACCAGCGTATGGGAGGTCGAGAAGATCCTCTCCATCTGCGAGGACGTCAAGGCAGAGCTGAAATCCGAGGGAATCGGCTACTCCGACAAGGTGGAACTGGGTATCATGATAGAAACCCCTGCGGCGGCGCTCATCAGCGACAAGCTGGCTCCGCTGGTGGATTTCTTCAGCGTAGGCACCAACGACCTCACGCAGTACACTCTGGCGTGCGACCGTCAGAATCCGGACATTGAGCAGTTCATCGACACCCACCACGAAGCGATTCTGCGGCTCATCGAGATGAGCGCCGAGAATGCGCACAGGCACGGCGCGTGGATAGGAATCTGCGGCGAACTTGCGGCGGATACTTCGCTCACCGGTGAATTCCTCCGCATGGGAATCGACGAGCTTTCCGTTTCGCCGTCGTTCGTTCTGAAAGTCCGCGAGGCTGTCAGAAGTATCTGATCGCAACATAAAAAAAACGCCGGGCTGCGTTAATTCGCAGCCCGGTGCTTTTTGTATTATTCCTCGTTGTGCTGAACGTAGGAGGTAAGCTCCCCGTTCTGCTCGTCGATGGTGATTATATCACCCTGGCGTACTTCGTCACGGAGTATCTCCTTGGCAACCATGGTTTCAACGTTCCGCTGGATATACCTCTTGAGCGGACGCGCGCCGAAGCTGGGGTCGTAGCTTGCGTCAACGATCGCCTGCTTTGCGGAGTCGGTGATCTCCAGGGAGATCTGCTTGTCCTTAAGCCGCTGCTTGAGGGAAGCAGCCAGCAGGTCGATGATCTTGAATATCTCCTCCTTGCGGAGCGGCTTGTAGAACACGATCTCGTCCAGACGGTTCAGGAACTCCGGTCTGAATGACTGCTTCAGCAGGGCGTCCACGGACTTCTTCGCCTCGTCGGAGATCTCGCCCTCGTCGTTTATTCCGTCAAGAATGAACTGAGAGCCCAAGTTGGACGTGAGGATTATGATGGTATTGCGGAAATCCACCGTCCTGCCCTGACCGTCGGTGATACGGCCGTCGTCAAGCACCTGGAGAAGCACGTTGAATACGTCCGGGTGAGCCTTCTCGACCTCATCGAAAAGCACAACGGAGTAGGGCTTACGGCGTACCGCCTCAGTAAGCTGACCGCCCTCCTCATAGCCGACATATCCTGGAGGCGCGCCTATCAGTCTGGACACGCTGTATTTCTCCATGTATTCGCTCATGTCAAGACGGACGATACTGTGCTCGTCGTCGAACAGAGCTTCCGCCAGAGCCTTTGCAAGCTCGGTCTTGCCGACGCCGGTAGGACCAAGGAACAGGAACGAACCCAGCGGCTTCTTCGGGTCGTTGATCCCGGCACGGGAGCGCATGATCGCCTCGGTCACGCGGTCCACCGCCTCGTCCTGACCGATGACTCTCTTGTGGAGCGTGTCGCCCAGGGCAAGTATCTTCTCGCGCTCGCCCTCCACCAGCTTGGATACCGGGATTCCGGTCCATCTGGAAACGATACGTGCGATCTCGTCCTCGCCGACCTTGTCGCGAAGCAGGCTGTCGCTCTTCGCTTTCTCCGCCAGCTGCTCCTCCTTCTCAAGTTCCGCCTGGAGTTTCGGCAGGGTGCCGTACTGGAGCTCCGCCGCCTTGTTCAGGTTGTATTCGCGCTTTGCCTTCTCGATCTCGCCGTTGGTGTTCTCGATCTCCTTACGCAGATCCTGCACTTTGGTGATTGCGTTCTTTTCGTTCTGCCACTTTGCCTTCATGGCGTTGAACTTCTCGCGCTTCTCGGCAAGCTCTTTCTGGATATCAACAAGGTGCTCCTGGGAGAGCTTGTCGGTTTCCTTCTTCAGAGCCGCCTCCTCGATCTCGTCCTGCATGATGGAACGGCTGATCTCGTCAAGCTCCTGCGGCATGCTGTCCATCTCGGTGCGTATCATCGCGCACGCCTCGTCAATAAGGTCTATCGCCTTATCCGGCAGGAATCTGTCGGTGATGTACCTGTTGGAGAGAGTTGCCGCCGCGATTATCGCACTGTCGTGGATCTTTACGCCGTGGAACACCTCGTAGCGTTCCTTCAGTCCTCTCAGAATGGAGATGGTGTCCTCGACGGAAGGCTCGTCCGCCATTACCGTCTGGAATCTGCGCTCCAGTGCAGGGTCCTTCTCGATATACTTGCTGTATTCGTCCAGGGTGGTCGCGCCGATGCAATGCAGCTCGCCGCGCGCCAGCATAGGCTTCAGCAGGTTGCCTGCGTCCATTGCGCCGCCGTTCTTTCCGGCTCCGACGATGAGGTGGATCTCATCAATGAACAGCAGTATCCTGCCCTCGCTCTTCTTGACCTCGTTCAGCACTGCTTTCAGACGTTCCTCGAATTCGCCCTGGTACTTTGCGCCGGCGATAAGCGCGCCCATATCAAGCGAGAACAGCTTCCTGTCCTTCAGGTTGGACGGAACATCGCCGCGCACGATACGCAGCGCCAGTCCCTCGACGATGGCGGTCTTGCCGACGCCGGGTTCGCCGATAAGGCAGGGGTTGTTCTTCGTTTTACGGGAGAGGATACGGATAACGCTTCTTATCTCGTTATCACGGCCGATGACCGGGTCCAGCTTGTTCTGACGCGCAAGCTCAACGAGATCCTGACCGTACTTGTTCAGCACGTCGTAGGTTTCCTCCGGCTCCTGGGAGGTGACTCTCGCGGAACCGCGTATCTCCGACACAGCCTTCAGCAGCTTGTCCTTTGTCACGCCGAAGCTCCGGAATATTCCGGCAACACCGCTGGAGGGCTTTTCAGCCAGGGCAAGGAACAGGTGCTCCACGCTGACGTATTCGTCCTTCATGCGGTCCGCCTGGGATTCCGCCTCGGTGAGCGCCTTGTCAAGGTCGGGGGAAACGTAGATCTTGCCGGCCTCCCTGCCGCTGCCGGAAACCCTCGGCATGCCCTCGATGAAGTGCAGCGCCGCCTGGGTGACCGCGCCTGCGTCTATGTTCATCTTGGTGAGTATCTGGGAAGCAAGGCTTCCGTCCTGCGTCAGAAGCGCATACAGAAGGTGCTCCTGCTCCACGCAGTTATTCTGATAGCTGATGGAGATGTCCTGCGCGGACTGTATCGCTTCAAGGGATTTCTTTGTGTACTTGTTAGGATTCATATAACTGCCTCCTTTATATCAATGATTCAGATGATTACCTGCTGATGTGTTATTGCAGCGGTGTAGCTTTTCTCCGCCGCCGCCTGCGCCATGGCGGTATCCGGAAGCTGCGCGAAGTAGACCTTCATTGCCTCGTCCAGCATTGCCATGTAGTCCGCCACCGCCTGCCCGAGCAGGTCGTCCGTGATTCCCTCCGGCGGCATGTTGAGCGTTCTGGTGAAGCGCCCCGGCTCGATGGCGAACATGATGTCCTGGGACAGCCGGTCGGAGATGTACTTCTGCTCCAGCGCCGTCCAGCACTTGAAGAATCCGCTCAGGTCGGCGTACAGCTGCTCGCTCTGGGTGCGTACGGTTACTCGCAGCTCTCCGGCGCGCTTGTTCCCGGCGCCGTAGACCTCGACGGAATACCTCAGCGTAGGCTTGTAGCGGTATTTCAGCGCCGTCCTGCACGCGACCGTAGCCGCAGAGGGCTGCTCCGTCAGGAAAAACCCCGTACCGACTGCGCTGCGTATCGCGGAGGTAATGCTCTTGAGCCGCATCTCCGGGGTCACGCAGCGTACTCTTTCAGCAAGGAGCTGGTTGACCATCGCCGACCGGCTCAGCCCGGAATTCGCCGCCAGCCTGTCCACCGCCTCGACCACGTCGTCGGACAGCACCAGGCTGTAAATACTCTTTTTCGTTATTCCCACCTCCGCATGACTTTTGACCGACAGCCCGGCGGATTCCTTTTCTTACCTGGGAACATCGCCGGGGATTTACATATTCTTCTATCGGTTCATGATTATATTATACACCCGGATTAATAATTTGTCAAGCGTTTTTAATAAAATTCTTTGCATTTTTTTATTTTTTTAACAACGGCAGTGCGCTTCCGGATTTTTCGCGATATTCCGTATTTTTTTCAGATAACCACTTGACAAGATATATCATAATATGGTACAATTCAGTTAGTGGTAATTAACCTGGATCCTCTCCCTGTTTTATCACACCCAACAAATATGACCGAACGCCGGATCATCGGCGGACCCGATGGGAATAGTATATCTGTACCACCGGGTTAGTTGTCCATAACTAGAAAGGAATATTTATGAGCGTAGTTGTAATAGGCGGAAACGACAGAATGGCGACTCGATACAAGGACATATGCGAAAGCTACTGCTGCAAGGCTAAGGTATTCACCCAGATGCCCACGGATTTCGCGAACAAGCTTGGCACCCCGGACCTCATGGTGGTATTCACGAACACATGTTCCCACAAGATGGTGAACTCCGTGAACCAGAAGTCCGAGAAGCACGGAATCCCCGTTGCGCGTATCCACAATGCCAGCGTGAACGCACTCAAGACAGTGCTGGAGCAGTACACGGTGCAGCACTCCTGATACTAAAATAAAAAAGGCGGAGAATCTGTTCTCCGCCTTCTCAGCTTGTCAAAAAGTCGATACGGCAGGGAATTTGAAAAAAACTGTGGGGGAAAACTCTTGTTTTCCCCCACACCCCTTTAGCGCTTTTGAATCGTAGAGATTTCGCCGTCTGCGGACGGCGACGAGGGCGCTGCCCTCGACTCGCCAGCCTTTTGGAAAAGGCTGGACCGAAAACTTTTAGTATGCTACGCATAATTTGATAGGTTTTTCAACAGTCTGAGGCGGAGAATTGATTCTCCGCCTTCTTTTATTTGCATTCCGCCAGGTATTCCACCGCTCTTGCCAGGCGCTGGGGAACGCGGCTGAAATGCCCTCCCGGCTCGTTCCGGAATACTACACGCGCGGTGCGCTCCGCAATGCGCTTTACCTCCATCGTCTTTTCCTCAACGGAAGCCATCATCGGGTCCGGGGAGTTCTTTTCCTTTCCGCCAAGGCTCAGGAATACGTCCCCGTGAATCGGGTGCTCCCTCAGGAACTCCGTCCACCCCGGGAACCACATGGAGCCGGAGCAGCTCGCCGCTCCGCACAGCGCCGGGAAATCCCACACAGCGGCGGAATACAGCGCGAACAGTCCCCCCAGGGAATATCCGCACAGGTACACCCGGGAGAACTCCCCGTACCGCCGGGAAAGCTCCTGCACTATATCCGGCAGGAATCCCACCAGACGGTCTGCGCCGCCGGAGAACACGCGCCCGTTCGTCCCGGCAGCCTCCCAGGGGGAGTAGTCCCGGTCCCAGTCGATATCCCCGAATTCCGCCAGGGTGACTCCGCCGCCGGACTGCGCGAGGATTCCGCCCACGTCCGCAAACAGCTCCCGGTCGAATCCGCTGAAAAGCAGCGCCAGGGTGCCGCCGGAGCCTTCCGTCCGGCAGGAGAATCCCCCGAATTCAAACTCCGTCATGGCAGCTCCCTGTGGACGTACATGCACGAGGTCGCTCCGTTCATATCAGTATCCCCTCAAGGTGGTCCATCTCGTGCTGGATTATCTCTGCGGTGATACCGCTGTATTTCACCCGGCACTTCTTCATGCGCAGGTCAAGGAACTCCACCTCTATCTCCTCATGCCGTGTGACATTCTTAGCGCCCTCGTGGCAAAGGCAGCCCTCGTTGGTTTCGTAGGTCGCCGGGCTTTCCCATACTACCTCAGGATTTATCATGACGACATACCTGTTGAACTCCTGGAACACGATAATGCGCTTCAGTACGCCTATCATGTTCGCCGCCATTCCCACGCACTCCTCGGCGTGGGCGGCGATGGTTTCCACAAGGTCCTGGGCGGTCGGGAGGTCGCTGCGGTCCGCCGGCGCGGATTTCTGACTCAGCAGGAATTTATCCTTCACTATCGGCCTTACCATGTCAGTTCCACCTTTCCTTCAGTTCGAATCTGATGTTGTGCAGGCGCAGTCCGCTGCCGCCGAAATACAGCCTGATGGACATGAAGTTCGACAGGAAGTTCGCGTCGCGCGCTATCTCCACGGGCTTTCCGCCGGTGCCGTTGAAGGTGTAGGTGCCGCTCGGGCTTCCCAGGGCGAACAGCGTAACGGAAGTCTGCGCCAGCTCCGAAAGTTCGCTGGAGGCGGTGATGGTAGCAGTGTAGACTCCGGGCTTGGAAACGTTCAGTCCGAATGCGCAGCTTCCGCCCTTTTCAACGGTCACTTCTGAAAGGTCGAGGGTCAGCTCCTCGTCAATGGGATAGAACGTGATATCCGTGCTGTCCACGTCGCCGCTGTCCGCCGGGCGGTTGATGATCTCGGTGGAGTCGTCGATACCCATCTCGCGCTTCATGACGTGCGTGGTCAGCAGGAAGCGCAGTATATTCATCGCGTTTCGCTGGAGTTCACCCCGGGTCAGCTCGCCCTTTTCAAGGCTGCTGAGGGTATTGTCGTCGTTGTGCGCGCCGTCCGCGGTCACCATGTAGACGTCGTTCTGCGCCATAGCCATCGCCGCGAAATCCGTTCTGGAGGTGGGAGCGTTCCGGCGGTTGATATCCGCCCACCAGTCGGTCATGGCGAATCCGTCGAAGCCCCAGTCATCGCGCAGTATCTTCGTCACCAGGTCGTAATTTCCGGCGGTATACACGCCGTTCACCTTTCCGTAGGTGGTCATGACGGACTTCGCCTCGCCCTGCTTTACGGCGATCTCGAATCCGCGGAGGTATATCTCGCGCAGTGCACGCTCTGAGATAATGCTGTCGAGTGTGTGGCGGTGGGTCTCGCGGTTATTGCCGCAGAAGTGCTTGATGGTGCCCTCCGCGCCGGTGGAGTGCAGTCCGGCAAGCTGAGCCGCCGCCAGGCTTCCCGTCAGGAACGGGTCCTCGGAGAAGTACTCGAAGTTGCGCCCGTTGAGGGGGTGGCGGTGGATATTCATACCCGGACCCAACAGACAGTCCACCTGGTTGGTGTGCATCTCAAGCCCCATCAGCGTGAACAGTTCCATCAGAAGCTGCCTGTCAAAGGTGGAGGCAAGCAAGGTGCCGTTAGGCAGGCTGAACGCCTTGGTTCCGCAGTCCAGGCGCATTCCGGAGGGACCGTCGTCGCAGCACGCGCAGGGAATTCCCAGCGCCCGGAGTTCATCGGAAATTCCGCCGAACGCCGCCGCAGTACCTGCCGTGACCTTCGGGCTGCCCATTCCCTCGCCGCGTATTATGCAGGAGAGGTCGTAGTCCGTCAGCTGTGCGGTGAATTCCTCCAGGGTGTTCCTGCCGTAGTACACGTCCGCGAGCTTTATTCCCTGGTCGCCGGTCTGGGGTATCTCCGCCGGGAGCTTCGCGTGGGAGTGCGGCTCCGGGTCGGGGGTGAGGGGTACTTCCTCGAAGGCAATGCTGCCGCCGGAGTTGCGCATTCTCTGGAATCCCTCCACGGGAGCGAGGGCGGAATCGCACTGCCTTACCACGGTTTCGGGGATATCCAGAGCGAAGCACTCCCTTGCGGAGCGGACGTCCGCGCCGACGTAGAAGCGGTAGGTGCCGCCCTCCAGTATCCAGCAGTAGCGGTGCCCGGTCGCGCCGGAATCATCGTAGGAAGCCAGGGACTCCACCGGGATATCTATCGTCAGCCGCTCGCTCTCGCCGGGCTTTATCGTCCAGGTCTTGTCGAATCCGCAGAGGACTCTCGCAGGCTTACCCAGTCTGCCCTGGGGAGCCTCGCAGTATATCTGCACCACCTCGCGGCCGGGGACGCTGCCGGTGTTGGTCACGGTGACGTTGGCGGAAACGGAATCCTCCCCGGAGGTGAACTCCGCAGCCATGCCGAAAGTGGTGTAGGAAAGCCCGAATCCGAATGGGAAGCGCACCTTGTCCCTGGCAAAGGTTTCAAAGTAGCGGTAGCCGACGTAGATATCCTCGCCGTAGCGGTCCTCCTCGCCGCTGCCGAAGTACTTATCGGAGGGGTAGTCGCTGACGCTGTAAGCGATGGTATCCGGGAGCTTTCCGCTGGGGGAAACCTCGCCGGTGAGCACCATTGCCGTGCCGGTGCCGCCGACCATTCCGCCCTGCCATACATACATCACGGCGGAAATGTCGTATCTGTCCATGAATCCCATGTCGATAAGTCCGGCGGTGTTCAGCAGCACGATGGTATTCTGGAATGCGGCGCTGACGCGCTTCAGCATATCCTCCTCCAGGTCGGAGAGCAGGAATGCGCCCTTTTCCAGCTTGTTGTCCATCTCCTCGCCGGCGGTCCTGCCGATGATGACGATGGCGGTGCCGCAGCGCTCCGCCGCGGAATTCACGATATCGTCCGTCAGCGGCATTTCCTCCTGGGACCAGGGCTCGCCGCCCCAGCCCTCGCCGTAATTGAACGGGTGCTCGCTGTCCCACGCGGTGTAGGTATCCAGGAGTTCCCTGTCAACGCTGTATCCTGCGCGGATAAGTCCGTCGGTGATACCGATGACCTCGGACACGTTCACCATTCCGCCGCTGCCGGTGCCGCTCTTGTAGTAGTGCAGCTGTATCCTGCCGAATACCGCCGCGGTGCCGCCCTTCTTCAGCGGAAGCGCGCCGTCGTTCTTAAGCAGCACGACGCCCTGCGAAACCGCTCTGGCGGAGGCTTCAAGGTACTGTTCCCAGTCGAGAGTTCTTTTCATGTTTACGCTCCTTATATATTACAGGAAGCGCTGTCCGCAGAACACGGGCAGCGCCGTCAGATTTGTTACTTATTTCCGCCGAAGAGTCCGCCAAGACCGCCCAGCTTATCCTTCAGCCCGTCAACGTTGCCCTTGGGCAACACCGCACAATTATTGTCGTGCGATTGCGCCGCAGATTTTTTGTCAGATTGTACAAATTGAGCGCAGGCAGGCTAGCGCCTGTCAAGCGAAAGTTGTGCAAGATGACGAAAAAGATGCAAACAAGCGTGCGGCAAAGGTGCCAACCGTTAATTGTGCGGTGTTGCCCAAGGTCTTTACGCCGTCAACGATCTGCTTTATCACATCGTCCGGAAGGTCCACGCCGATGATCCCCTCGACCGTCTTTATCGGGTCATTCTGGAACTTTGCGGCGATGTCCGGGTCGCTCTTTACCTTGTTGACAATCTCGTCTATCCTTGCCCTGATATCCATGGTGTAAACTCCTTTATCTGCGTATTATCGCGGAATTCTCCGCTCTGCACACAGTATAGCACATTCCCCGGCAAATTTCAAGTACGGCGGCATATTTTGGCGACGGAGTCCCATACTTTTTTGTGGAAAACACTTGCATTTGACCCGATATACTGTTATAATATAAGTTGGCGGAAACGAACAAATAACCGAAAAGGGGTATGGCTTTGAATTTCTTTGGCTACATATCAGACGTATTCAGCAACCTGGTTCGCGTGTTTATGTCGATAACTGTGTTTGATGTAATAGATATGATACTCCTCGCAGTTCTTATCTGCGTGGTGATAAAACTCATGCAGGAAACCCGTGCGGAGCAGCTGCTGAAAGGTATCATGGTGCTTGTGGCGCTGTTCTTCCTGGTGCAGATATGCCAGCTCAAGGTAATGAGCTTCCTGTTCCAGAACTTCTTCCAGGTGGGACTTATTGCGGTCGTGATAGTGTTCCAGCCGGAGCTGCGCCGGATGCTCGAAAAGGTGGGCACCGCAAAGGTCCCCAGCATCGTCCAGTCGCTGGATAACGGTATCGGCGACGTGCAGGCGCGCGAGAAGTGCATTCAGGGAATTGCGGACGCCTGCGAAAGGCTCAGCCGCACACGCACCGGCGCCCTCATCGTCATAGAGCGCCAGACAAAGCTCGGCAACATCATCGAGCAGTCCACCGTGATAAACTCCGACCCGTCGCCGGAGCTGTTCTGCAACCTGTTCTACAACAAGGCTCCGCTGCACGACGGCGCGGTGATAATACGCAACAACAGGATATACGCCGCAGGCTGCTTCCTGCCGATAACCAACAAGGGGCAGTATGTTGACGCCGACCTCGGCTCGCGGCACCGCGCGGCTCTCGGTATGAGCGAGAATTCCGACGCGCTGATCATCGTTGTTTCCGAGGAAACCGGAATAATCTCCGTGGCGAAAGCCGGACAGCTCACCAGATTCAACAATGAATACAATCCCAAAGAGGCTCTTATAAATATCCTCCGCGATGAGATGCCCGATGAAGCCAAGGCAAAGGGCAAGCGCAGGACAAAGCGCCCCCAGACAGGCGCCGGCGCAGAATAAGGAGGCAGCATGGATAACAAGAACAACAGCGAACAGAAGCCCAGGAATCAGCGCAGCTTCCGCAGCCTGGTGGGCGGAATGGGCAAGGCTGCCCGGAACAATCTGAAAATAATAGTGCTCAGCACCGTGCTTGCGGTCATCGTGTGGATACTGGTATCCGTGCAGGTGTTCCCGACCATCGAAACCAGTATTTCCGGGATACCGATACAGGTGCAGCCCACGGAATACATGATCAGCAACAACCTGCAAATAATCGACAGCTACTCCGGGACAACGGATATCCGCATAGAGGGCAAGCGCTACGACATCGCCGCACTCAAGGCGGAGGATTTCTACGCCGCCCTCGACCTGGATTCCGTGCGCTCCGCAGGCACATTCACCGTGCCCGTCAGCGTATCAAGCAAGACCGGCGTGGAATACACGCTTCTGGAAACCTCGCAGATGGCTGTGACCATCACCATCGATGAGATTGCCACCCGGGAATTCCCGATAACCGCCTACGCGCCGGATATCAGCCTGCCCGAGGGATACTACGTCGATGAGATAACCGCCTCCCCGGCGACCGTCACCGTGACCGGCTCGGCTTCCGTACTGGACAAGATAAGCCGTATTGAAGCAAAGGCGACTCTGGACGGCGAGATACACGAGAGCCACGAGGTGCAGACTCCGCTGACGATATACACCGCCAGCGGCTCCAAACTGGTGAACGACGATGTGAAGATAAGCGCCGATAGCGTCATGGTGAATATCCCCATCTATATGCAGAAAGAGCTTCCGCTCACGTTCTCCTTCGCCGGAGTTCCGCAGTATTTCGATATCGACAGCCTGGGCTTCGACATCTCCCCCAAGAGCATTATGGTGGCGGCGCCGGACGACAGTATCAGCAACCTCAGCGAACTCAACATCGGCACGGTGAACATTGCGGATATCCGACTGAACCAGACCGTTTCCACGATACCGATAACGCTGCCCGAGGGCTACAAGAACCTCTCCGGATACAACAGCGCCCGGGTCACCTGGGATATTGCGGACTACGGCAAGCTGGACTTCCCCGTGACCAACATAACTGTGGTGAACGTCCCCGACAACATGGAGGTCGATATCATCACACGGGAACTCACGCTGAGCGTCATAGGACCGTCAGAGCAGCTGAGTGCGCTGGCTTCCGGCGACTTCTACATCACCGCCAACCTTCTGGGAGTTTCCCTGCACGACGGCTCCCAGGACGTCCCCGTCACGGTGGTGATAACCGGCTCCGATGGCAGCAACTGCCTTGCCGTGGGAAGCTACAAAATAACCGTCAGCGCACGCACGGTAGCAGAAGAGGAATAAATGGCGATAATCATTTCACAGATAAAGACCGGACTGGACGAGCCTAAGGAGAACGCAGTATCCAGAGCTATGGCGGCGCTCCGGCTGAAGTCCGGGGATATTGCGGAAGCGCGGCTGTACAAAAGCTCCGTGGACGCGCGCCGGGAGGTGTGCTTCGTCCACTCGGTGTATATCCGGCTGAAGGACAGGCAGCGCGAAAAGCGTATTGCGGAAAAGCGCCCGGAAGTGCGCCTGTACGAGCCGGGGGAACTTATGGTGAAGCGCGGCAGCGAGAAGCTCCGTGGGAACATCTATGTAGCCGGATTCGGTCCGGCAGGAATGTTCTGCGCCCTCACGCTGTGCGAATTCGGCTATAAGCCGGTGGTACTGGAGCGCGGTGCGGACATGGACCGCCGTATCGCCGCAGTGGAGGGCTACTGGCACGGCGGCGCGCTGGACCGCTCCTCAAACGTGCAGTTCGGCGAGGGCGGCGCCGGGACATTCTCGGACGGCAAGCTCACGACCCGGATAAACGACCCGCTGTGCTCCCGGGTACTGGAGCGCCTGGCGGAATTCGGCGCCCCGGAGGAGATACTCACCCAGGCGAAGCCCCACATCGGCACCGACCGGCTGCGCAGCGTCGTCCGGAATCTCCGGCAGCGTGTGATAAGCCTGGGCGGCGAGGTGAGATTCCTCACGCCGCTGGAGGGCGTTGATCTGCGCGGCGGCAGGCTGGAGAGTATCCGCATAAACGGCGCGGATCTCCCCTGCGGAGCGCTGGCTCTGGCTGTGGGTCACTCCGCCCACGACACGTTCAGAATGCTGCGTGAAAGCGGCGTGGAGCTTGTCCCCAAGCCATTTTCCGTCGGCGCGCGTATTGAGCACCTCCAGACGGACATCGACCTTGCGCTTTACGGGAAGTACGCCGGGCACCCGGCGCTGCCCCCGGCGGAATACCAGCTGTCCTATCACGAGGGCAGCAGGGGCGTGTATACTTTCTGCATGTGCCCGGGGGGCTACGTCGTTGCCTCCGCCAGCGAGCCGGGGACCGTTGTTACCAACGGCATGAGCTACTTCGACCGCGCCGGCAGGAACGCCAACAGCGCCGTGCTGGTATCGGTTTCCCCGGAGGATTTCGGCGGCGGTCCGCTGGGCGGCGCGGAATTCATTCAGCGGCTGGAGCAGCAGGCGTTCCAGATGGGACGCTCCGGGAAAGCCCCGGCGGCGCTCACCCGGGAATTCATCGCCGGTGGGAGCAGCTTCACCCTGGGCAGGGTGGAGCCGACATATTCCCTCGGGGTGGAGCCTGCGGACCTGAACAGACTTTTCCCGGAATATGTCAGCACGCCGCTGAAGAACGGGCTGCGCTACTTCGACCGGCGTATTCCCGGCTTCTCCGACAGCGACAGCGTGCTCACCGCGATAGAAACGCGCAGTAGCTCCCCGGTAAGGCTTCCCAGGAACGAATCCGGATTCGCGGAGTGCGCGGATAATCTGTTCCCCTGCGGCGAGGGCTGCGGCTACGCCGGGGGTATCATGTCCGCGGCGGTGGACGGAATAAAGACCGCCGTCAGGATAATGGAGAAGTATTCGCCGGACAGCGGTGAATAATCCCCTCTCAACAGCACAAAATAACCCCCGGAATCTGAATTCGGGGGTCGTTTTTATGTCTGGATTTGTCCTTTCTATAGGCGGAGTAATGGCTCTGTCCGGGAATATCCCGTGGGTGGCTGCGGAATCCGTCCTGGCGGTGGACTGCCCGGAGTGCGCCGTGGTATTCCTGGGAGGAAACCTCCCGGAACTGAAGTGTGCCGCCGGGCTGATAATAGACGGCGACGCCGGAGCGCTGCCTGCCGGAAGTCCGGCGGGTATCCAGCTGATAACCTGCGGCAGGTGCGGAATGAACACCGTCAGCATTACCTCCGACGCCGGGGAAACCGTGACGCTCTCCCTGAACCGTGCAATGACAACGCTCCGGGGAGTCTGCGAGCCGATGGAGCTCCCGGTGGAGCGCTCCGGCAGGTCGGATTTCGCCTGCATGGCGGAGTTTGCGGCGGACATACTGCTGGGAAACGCTGAATAGGACATGGGAAACGCTGAATAAAAAATGGAGGGTCTGCCCTCCATTTTTTATGCTTCCTTTTCCCTCACCGGGAAATACTCGAAGTGCTGCTGCTTTGCCTTCTCCTCAAGCGCCGGATTCACTCCCGGATTCACGTTCGCCAGCACGAACACCGTTCCCCGGGCGTTCTCTGCGGCGGCGTTCAGCATTGCGACAAGTTCCTCGCTCAGCCGCCCCGTTATCAGGAACACCACCGACGCCCCCTGCTGTCCGTCCGCCAGAAGCTGCTGCACTCCCACCGTATCGAACCTCAGCGGCATTACCGCCGCCAGGTCGTAGAACCTCTCAAAGTCCGCCATGTCGCGGATATCACAGCGGTAATCCCCCGTCACGGCGCCGAAATCCACCCGGGTGTCTACCCCTGCCTTCACCGACGCAAGCGCGATCGCTATCGCCGTTTCGATGACGGAATCCGCCTGCTTCATCGCCATGCCCGTGTCCGCGCTGTCGGGGCAGTAGTCGCAGAGTATCGTGGAGCGCCGCTCCGTCGCCTGGTCGTACTGCTTTATCATCATCTCGTCCAGCTTCGCCGTGAGCTTCCAGTGCACCAGCTGCATCATGTCGCCGATGACGTATTCCCGGACGTGGGAGAATTCCTCGCGCTCGCCCTTCAGCAGCAGCGCCGGGTCCGTGCTCTCCTCGCCGGGAGCCTCCGCGATTAGCTCGCCGTAGTCCAGCCGCCGGGGCAGGAATATCAGCGTCGCCTCGGAATCCACCCGGCGGCTGATACGGATTATCCGCAGCGGATCGAAGAACGCAGCCCGGCTTATCTCCGCGGTGTACGCTCCACGGTAGCGGTGCATGACGGATACGGATATCCTGCACCTGCCCAGGGGCGGCACTGCGGCGTAGATACGCTTGCGCATGAACAGCCCCATGTCCCTGTCCGGGAGATTGCACTGCAATTCCACCGGCACGCAGGGGAACACCGAACGGCTGCGGACGTATATCCACAGGTCATAGGCCTCGCCTTTCTGCCGGACTATCCTCGGGCGCGCGCCTGCCGTCATAGATCCTTCCGCAAATCCGATGTCCGTCATGCGGCTGTTTATCAGCACGCATACCGCCGCCAGTACAGGATAGCAGAGCGCCGCGATGAACAGCACCGCCGAAAGCCGGCTCTCATACGCTGCGGAGAACACCATGAACGCCACCGTCAGCGTAATGTATATCAGTCTGTTCCTGCTCATCTGCGCCCTCTCAAATTCCGCGCCTTACCGGAGGAGTTACCGAGGACACCACGTCCTGGAGCACCGTCGTGACGTCCAGGCGGCGGAGCTTCATCTCCTGCCGCAGGACTATCCTGTGGCTGAACACCGGGATCATCAGGCGGACTATATCCTCCGGCACTACATAATCCCTGCCGCTGAGGTACGCGAACGCCCTCGCCGCCTGGAGTATTGCCAGCGACGCCCGGGGACTCACGCCGAGTTCCACGCCGCCGTGTGCCCTCGTCGCCGCGGAAAGCTCCGCGATGTACCTGCACACGCTGTCCGCAGCCCTTACCTGCTGTACCTCGTCAATACAGCCCTGGAGCTGCTCGGCGGTCATTATCTGCTGCACCTCTTCCACGGGATTCGCGCTGAGCCTGTCCAGCAGTATCCCGGTTTCTTCCTCAACGCTGGGGTATCCCATGCTGATCCTTATCATGAATCGGTCAAGCTGAGCCTCCGGCAGTGGGAACGTTCCCACATAACCCTGGGAGTTCTGGGTCGCAATAACCATGAACGGGGACGGCAGGGAATGCACCACGCCGTCAACGGTGACGCGCTTCTCCTCCATCGCCTCCAGCAGGGCGGACTGCGTTTTCGGGGAGGTACGGTTGATCTCGTCCGCCAGCAGGATATTCGTCATGACAAGTCCTGCGCGGTATTCAAAGCGGTTCTCCTCCCGGTCGAACATGGTGAAGCCGGTGATATCCGACGCCATGACGTCCGGAGTGAACTGCGCGCGCCGGAATGCAAGTCCCGTTGCCCTGCCAAGCGCCATTGCGAGGGTGGTTTTACCCACGCCGGGTACGTCCTCGATGAGCACATGCCCCTGTGCCAGCAGTGCGGTCAGAATAAGCTGAACCGCCTCCTGCTTTCCCTTTATTACCTTGGATATCTCGGCGCCGAGCCGGGACATCAGCTGATTTCCATTCATATACGCCATTTACGCTCCTTGCCTTTTGGTTGTGAGTAATGGTACCGAGTGCGAAAGGCATCTGTCTGTACTAAGAACACTCTGCAATTTATTATAACACACTCATCATCTGAATTCAACCACTTTTTCCAGATTCAGCCCACAAAATAAATCAATCTTTTCAGATCCCCCGGGAGAGCCTGGACATTGGGGTTGTGTAGAAGTAATTCTGCCGGAACATCTCCTCCGGAGGAGCCTCGCTGATGATCTCGCCGTTGAACAGCATTCCGCAGGTGTCCGCGCAGGCGGCTGCGAATTCCGTATCGTGGGTTACCAGGAGCACCGCCGTGCCCCTCGCCGCGATATCCCGTAGCATTGCCGCAAATCCCTCCCGGGAAGCGGCGTCAGTCCCCTTGGTCGGCTCGTCAAGCATCAGCAGATCCGGATTCTCCGCCAGCAGCTTTGCCAGCGCCAGCTTCTGCCGCTCACCGCCGGAGAGGTCGAGGGGGTCCCTGCCGGAAAGCTCCGTCAGCCCGAATTCCGCCAGCATTTCCTGCGGAGCCTCCTCCCCGGCGGCGTCCCGGGTGAACAGCATGCAGGGATTCTGCGGCAGGTACGCGGTTTTCGCTCCCCGGCGCAGTCTTATCCTGCCGCCGGTGGGCTTCACTATGCCGCAAATCGCTTTCAGCAGCGTTGATTTGCCGCTGCCGTTTCCGCCGATGACCGCGTAGATTTCCCCGGGACGCACGGTCAGGGAGGTCCCCCGGAGCACCTCCGGGGCGGTCCTGCCCCAGCCGGCGTAAAGCTCCCGGACGGACAGCAGCGGCTCCTGCGCGGACTTCTCCACGGTCCTGTCGCCGGAGCAAACCGGGTGCGCCGCGATGTATTCCCGGCACAGGGAGTCCTGCCTGCCCTCGCGCACCGACACCGGGGAGGGTCCCTTTCCGCCCGCCGCCCGGAATACACGCTGCGCCGCAGTGAGGGCGCGCCCCATCGGGTGCCCGGCAGGGAGCCGCTCCGCCAGCATTGAGGGGCGGCAGTCCGCAATAACGCTTCCGCAGTCCAGTACTATCACCCGGTCGGATATTGGGAGAAGCTCCTCAAGGCGGTGCTCCGCCGCTATCACTGTGATACCGAAATCGTGATTCAGCCGGCGCACCGCGTCCACGAAATTCTGCGCCGCCACCGGGTCCAGCTGGGAAGCAGGCTCGTCCAGCAGCAGTATTTCCGGGTGGAGCGCCGCGGCGGAGGCAAGGCACAGCAGCTGCTTCTGTCCGCCGGAAAGGGTGGAGGTATCGCGCCCGAAAAGCTCCTCAAGCCCGAAATAGCATGCCATCTCCCCCACCCGGCGGCGTATCTCGCCCCGTGGTAATCCCACGCTCTCGCAGGAGAACGCCAGTTCGTGCCACACCTTGTCCGTGACGGTCTGCGCCTCCGGGTCCTGCATGACGAATCCTACGGCGGCAGCGGTGCAGCTGTCCGGCTGAGCCGGAAGCTCCCTCCCGTTCAGGAGTATTCTGCCCCCGACCTCGCCGCGCGGCTGTATTCCCGGCTTCAGCAGGCGCAGGAGCGTGCTCTTTCCGCAGCCGGAAAGTCCGCACAGGGTCACGAATTCCCCCGGCTCCACTGACAGCGTGACGTCCCTCAGCGCGGAATTTCCGCCGGGGTAGCTGAAGGACAGGTGCTCTGTTTCTATCTGCTTCACTTTATCCACCAATCCGGAGTAAGCTCCCCCAGGGTAACTACCCTGTCGGCGCCGTAGTCCATCATTATCTCTATCCCACGGAATTTCTCCGGCATGAGCTGCGACATGAACTCCCGGCAGGCTCCGCAGGGAGGTACTGTGCTTCCGTCGCCGCCTATCGCAATGACCCGGGATATCTCCTGCTCCCCGGCGGTTATCATGCTGAATATCGCGTTGCGCTCCGCGCAGATACCCAGGGTGCAGGCGGTGTCCACGCACACGCCGGTGTATATCTTCCCGGAAGCGGAAAGCACCGCGGCGGCAACTCCGCCTGCCTCGACGTAGTCCGAGATGGCGCGTTCATTCTGCACGGCTCTCGCCGCGCTGTACATATCGTTCCATATCCTGTCCATTTATTTCTCCTTTGCCCTGGCAGAATTCAGCCCAAGTCCCCGGGCGTACTGCACGTTCTCCCATAAGACCACCGCGGAGGGCAGCAGGAAGAACACCCCGGATACGCAGTACAGCAGGATATCCGGCAGCCGCATGCGTATTCCGGACACCGCCGGATAGAACCAGAACGCCCCGGCGCCGGAGATCATCAGCGCGGCGCACCCTGCGCCCAGGAATACCGTCACAGCAAGCGCGGCGGCGGTCCCTCCGGTGAAGCGGTACAGCGAAAAGCTGGTGCGCCGCGCGGTGCCGTAGCCCCGGGCGCGCATTGACAGCGCGGAATCCATCGCCTGTTCGGCGGAGTATCCCACCGAAGCGGAAAACGCCCGTAAATACCCCCGGGCCGTAGTGCAGCGCTGCACGGCGATGAACTCCCGGGTGCGCCGCACGAACATCGGAATAAATCTTATCGCGCAGGAAAGCACCAGCCCTGCCGCCGGAAGTATCCTGCCGAACAGCCAGATGTACTTGTCGCTGGTGACGTACCGCACCGCATTATTCCCCCACAGGCAGACCGATGACAGCATGACTCCGGTGAATGCGCCGTAGGCAAGCGCTTCCAGGGTGAACGCCATATCCCCGACAAAGAACAGCGCAGTCGCGCCGTTATGCACGAACAGAAAGTTAGCCAGCGCCGCCGTAAATGCAATGGGAACAGTCCAGCCTATCCCCCGGAGTCTGCCGGAAAGCGCCGCCAGAAGCGCTGCCCCGGCGAGGGATTCCAGTACCACGACCGGGCTTCCGGCGAAGGCGGTTATTCCCATCACCCCCAGCAAGTATAGGAATCCCACCGCCGGGTGCATTCTCTCAAGCTTCCTCAAATTATCCCCTCGCTGTAAAGCCAGTCTATAAGTCCCTCGCAGCCCTCGCGCACGTCCCGGCAGGTCGTTTCGAATTCCCCGGTGTACCAGGGGTCGGCGATGGCGCCGGGGCGGTCGGTGAAATCCAGCAGCATGCGTATTTTCGGGGCGTATTCCTCTCCGGCTATACGGGTCATGTTGCGGATATTCGCGGAGTCCATTCCCACCAGCAGGTCGAATTTCCCGGCGTCCGCCCGGGTCATCTGCCGGGCGCGCTTGGCGGAGTAGTCTATCCCCAGCCGCTGGAGTATCGCCGCCGTGCCGTAATGCACCGGATTCCCTATCTCCTCGGTTGAGGTCGCCGCAGATTCCGCCGTGACCCCGGTTATCCCACGCTTCTTCAGCATATCCAGGAATACAAACTCCGCCATCGGAGAACGGCAGATGTTGCCGTGGCAGACGAATAATATTTTGTACATCGGGTAAATTCCTTTCAGAAGGCTTTGTTATGCGTTATTTTGCCGCATTTTGCGTACCGGCAGATTTTACGGATTTCCGGTTGATTTCACAGAAACTCGGCAGATCAGGGCAAATTGCGGATGTGTGTAGTAGTAAAAATCCGTGGTTTTACTACCGAGGATAATGCAGATAATTTTATTATAGCACAGAATTTCAGATTTGCATAGTACCAAAAAAACGCCCAGCAAATTGATGTTGTATAATTAAACTTGACACCCCACGCTCTGATATTGGCAAATCTGACTGCGCAATACACGCACAATCTTTGTGTGGTATTGCCCTCATCTCAAGCAAAAATCCGGCGCTGGGTAACCAACGCCGGAAATTTCCACGGAGCACGCTTTTCAGGGCAGTCCGATAATTTTTTTCAGGATAGCGGAAGCGTCCATTGTGTTAACTGAACCGTCGCCGTTAAAGTCAGCAAACAGCATATCAGCTTCGCCGGAAACACCCACAATGTGCTTCAGAAGTGCGGTGGCGTCCAGCGCGTTAAGCACCCCATCGTTGTTGACATCGCCAGAAAGATCGCTATATTCGCACACCATCACAACATATTCTCCGGCAGTATGCACACCGGAAATATCTACACAACCGCTTTCATTCACCTTTACACAGTCCAGGTAGCTCAGACTGCTGTCGGCGAGCTTGTAGACATTCGCATACTGTCCTGCAAATTCCCTGCGGAATTTCAGCCTTAATGCTGCGGGAATACCAATTCCGGATATCCTGAATGCAGCTCCGTTTATTCCGCGCAGGGACGTCCGGTCGGCGCTTCCAGGCAAGAATGAAAGGTCGGCTGTTACCGGTGAAGTGATTTCCGCACCGTTTACGATCCAGCTTCTGGAGCTGTCAACTATGAATTCTATGCTTACCTTTGAAGCGGCGATGCTTCTTATGCACTCTGCCGGAACGCTGGTTTCGCCGTTCAAGGATATTGCCGCATAGTCTCCTGCCGGGAGCTTTGCTATATCTGCCGCTATATCCTTCCAACTTTTTGTCACGCCGTTTATTGCTGGATTTCTACTGATTTCAGAGGGACTGCCAGGTCGTGTGGAGCCGCCCGAACTTCCAACCTTTTGGAACACGGCTTCAAACGTACAGTCTGCGGACACGGTAAATGTGTACTTTCCGTCCGTGAGCTTGACCGGATTTCCGTTCAGTGTTACGGATTTCACGCGGTAGCCGCTGTCCGGAGCAACCGTGAGCGTTACCACTGTGCCGTCCTCGTATTCGGCAGTTCCCGGAGTTACTGTGCCGTGTTCGCCGCACTTCACGGTCACAACACAGGCATCCGGAGGTACCTCCGCAAATTCAGCTGTGAACGTGGAATCGCTTTCAATAGTGAAAGTGTACTCATTGCTGCTGTTCAGCGAAACCGCCGTGCCATTAAGCTCCGTTGATTTCACATAATAGCCCGGGTCGGCAGCAACGGTCAGCGTTACCGTATCGCCGTTTGCATAGGTGCCGTCCGCAGATGTGACTGTGCCGTGCTCGCCGCAGTTCACTGTAAGAATGCGCGGCGGATAGATAACCGGCGTCCAGTTGGCGTCACCGGTTATCACCCACTCATAGTGGTACACGCGTTCGTCTTCATTCCTGTCTACACTTACCGGTTCAAGCTTCTGGGACTGGTCAAGCGCATTGTAAACCTCGGCAATGGTGTCTTTGTTTTTCGTAAGTATTGAAAACTTGTATGTGTCGCCCTTGGGAATGTACCCTCCAAAATCCCTTGTTTCGCTTGAGACAGTTGAACTATCGGGGTCACAGGAAAGTTCGACCTTGCAAAGCTCTCCGTAGTCCGCTTTGAACGCAGCGGTCTTTTGCAGTCTCAGACTACAGTAGAACGACATGGTATCGGAGTCGAACTGCAATTCTACATCATCGCCGCCCAGCACCGCATTTTCAAGGTAATATTCCGTGCCGGTGTCCGCGATGATTTTTATTTCCGTGTCCGTTCTGACTGTCTGCGGCTCGGACAGCGGTCTGGTGACGGTTTTGCCGGACTCGGTATATTTGAGGCTGAATCTGTCCGCTATGTCTTCAAGAGAGCTGTCAAGCGCGATAGTGCAGTATTCCTCAAAGCCGGGAGCGCCGGTATCTGTGAATACTGCGCTCACCGAGTGATCTGCGTCTATGCCGCTGAAAGTCATGGTGCCCTCAACAGACAGAGCTTTATCCGGAACAACAGGTGAACCGTCAATTTCCATGCCGCTTGTTTTAAAACCACGGTCGGGTCTTATGGTAACAACAGCGTCTTCGCCGGAAATAACCGGAGTTTCGCAGAGAATACGCCCGGATGCTTCACTGATCTCCACAGTTTTTCCGGAAGCGGACGAAGTTACCGTAATAGTTCCGTTTTCCGGCTTATAATATCTGACGTAGTATATCTTTTTGACCGGACCGAAATTCAGCGTCAGTTCCGCGCCGTCTCCGGAAATGGCAAGCTCCGTGTCGGCGTCTGTGACTGTGAACTTCACCGAGGTCTGCTCCATATCATTGTTCGGAATGTCGAATTTTACGGAATCATCACCCGTAACAGTAAGCCAGGACGGCAGGCTGCCGACAGGAGCGAACTTGTATTTCCCGCTGCCGCCGGAAACCGCTCCCAGATCGTTCAGGTCTATAGTGCCGCTGCTTGCTCCGTACACGTCCTTGCAGAACTGAAGTTTTTCAAGAGTGTTATCCGCGGTGAGCGGCGTGGTGACAAGCTTCAGCGGGTTTCCAGCGGAAGAAAGCTCGTATAACGCTGACGCCGCAGGCATTGAAACCAGATCTTCCGCACCGTAGACCTTGTTGTCGGACAGGTCTGTAAGCTCGGAAAGCTCCGATACCTCGCCTATTTTGAGCGAACCGAAGCCTATTGTCGCCGGAAGAGTATTCAGCACAACATCAGGCTTTATCAACAGCCTGCCTTCCGCATACAGAGCTGTTGGAACTGCCCAGGGCGTTCCATCGGGGACAGTGAGCGACATATCTGCAAGCTCCATGCTGCCGTACGCCTTTAAATATTGACTGCTGCCAACATCGGATTTTATGTCGCAGCCGGTTACAGAGAGGTCTCCGGCTGTTTCAAAGCAGCCAGGAATCCTAGGATACTGAAACTGATCGGTGTTAGGGTTAGCAGGAGAAGCCTCCAGAATCCCATCGTAAGTAAAAAGCAGCGATATGGTATTTCGTTTGTCGCCGGAATTTATCACTGTCAGCGAACCTTCGCATTTAATTGGCATGGTATACGCCTGTACCTCGCAGTCGCCTGCGACGATGAGCGTTGCGCCGTCCGGCAGGGCAATTCCAACGCGGCAAGCCTCGGAGTCAGTCACATGGCTGAAGCCGTCCTCCAGCACCAGTGTTTTCGCCTTGTAGGAAACTCCGTTTTCTGTAGTGTCCTTGCCGTACCATCTCCAGTTTGTGCCAGCGTAATTATTGACGGGGTCGGTGACCTCAACGCCGAACTTCCATTTTTTTCTGAATTGGCTGTCCCGGAAATCCATCATAAAATTATATTTCCCGGTGGTGAGTTCAAGGACATTTGATACGATATTATTTCCGTCTCTGCTCCTTATCCGGAAGCGCACCGTTTCCTCAGGCACATCATAATCAGTGGTTATGCTCACCTTTCTGTCAATGGAAGTGTCACCCAGCGAAGCTGTTATGCCATCGGGGGCGGAGATAACATCGCCGTCAGCGTTCACCCATTCGAGAACCGGGTCAGTGCACCCGTATGTGACATATGCAATTTCTGTCGTGCCGCCGCGGGTCAGCGTCTTATTCTCTGGTTCAACAATATTGATATACGGTTCATATATCTTCCTGCCTATATAGATCTTGTTATCCTCGTTCCGCGCAAGCTGGGTATACTCGTAATACTTGTCAGTTCCTTTCAGTGCAGCATAGATATATGTTGTATCTATGGCGTCAGGGTGGACCAAAAGCTTTTCATCTGGATCTTTAGTAGTAGTGGTTAGTCTGGTACCAACTACACCGCACCAGAAGCTGCCGTTTCTGACCTGTAAACTACCTTCAAAAGACTTCGAGACGGCATTTGTTTCCGTAACCTTTCCATCGATCACCATATGATAAGCATACGATGAGCAGTCGCAAGTTACCCTGCCGTCCAACAAACGGGGTTTCGCACTAAACATGCCGCTCGCTATGGCAATACCCGAAAACTTTTCAAGGTCATTATTGAGGATACTAAAAGTTATTCCGATCCTAATATCTCCGATAGCAATGAATGTGCAGTCATTGCTGGTCGAGGTATCCTTGCTGCCTGCAAAACATACATTGATACTATTATACTCTGTCGTGGTGCCAGCGAACAGCGATGACCCGCTCATATTTACATTATATAATGAAATGGCGTTATCGTGAAAAAAAACGTCATTCACACCCTTGCCAGTGGATATCGCGGTGATCACCGCGTCATTTATATTTGTCGGCTCCAAAAGTACAGGTTTGACGGGGGCGCGCTTGATCGGAGCGTACGCTACGGCATGGTCATCGTAATTGATTTTCGCCGAATAATAATATGCGCTCATGCTTCCGGCAGCAAACACGATCGTGTTTGGAGAGGTGATATAGTTTGCCTCGGATACTGTCACACCGTCGCGGACAATAAGCGGCTGATCACCGTCATAGTACATTCCTCTGTGGTCGCCTTCGGAGAGCACTCCCAGACCCCTGCCGTCGACGTAGTAGTCGGAACTGGTCACAAATTCGTTGCAGAATACAGTGCCGCCTTTGCCGGTATCATAGCTGCTGTAGTCTGAAACAACGCTGAGATCGTCCGCAGCGGCGATATCCGGGAAAATCACGACCGACTTGCTGAATTCAAAATCAGTTGTAAAACCAGTCCCGTTAATAACTGCGGTGCAGGTGTTCAGCTTCAGATCTGTAGTCTCTCCGCACCCCTCCGGAAATTCCAGATGGGACTTTGAACCGGAGATCACATCTGCGCCATACGACTTAGCCTTTACATTCGCGTTTTTTATGTCGAGTGAAAACGCCTTACCTCCGTCGAGCGAAATCACAGCGCCGTCCGGCGCGAGTACCTTACCGCCCTCTACCGCAAGACTCGGCGCGTCAAACAGCGTGACCTCGCCCTGTGCGTCGATAACTCCGCCGTAGTAATCCGCAGCGCCGCCGGAAAACAGCACGCCGCTTCCGGAAACTTTCATGTAGCTGGATCCGTCAATGCTGAGCGGAATTTGGTCCGAATCAACAAAAACCGCGCCGTCTGCGAGGGTTATCTCATTCAGTCCCTCAACAAGCACCTTGATGGTATCGCCTGCAGCAAATCCGTTGAAATTCCCGAAATAAGCGGTATTCTCCGGCACGTCAAAGCTCGCGCCGTAAATCAGCAGGCTTTCGCCGTTCCAGAACCAGCCGTCGCCATATGATTTTATGTCCTTTTTGAGCGACACGGCGCTTGAAGCGGCAGGCGTTTCGGCAGCCGCCATGAGCTCCATCGCAGGGAAAATCCCGGATATGACCGCCGCTGATGTCAGCAGTGCAGTCAGTTTTGAAATGATCGATATGTGTGTTTTCATACTGCTTTCCTCTATTAATAATACCATAAATCTGGTGTGACTATTTTTATTGTAACACAAACGGCAAATTTTGTCAAGGAAAACTATTGCTGTAACAAACAAGTCCATGAGGCTGAAAAAATCGCAAAAGGAAATCGAGGGCGAAACAATCCTTTGTTTAATTTATCTGGGAGTTTAGACAGCGCCGCACAAATAATACTTTGAGCATATCACGCCTGCATACTGCTAAAAAATCCGACATTGGATAACCAACGCCGGATTTTTTATGGGAACCTCTAAATCGATTCGTTCAAACGAGCAAATTCACACATCTGATTTTGTTACGCTTCGCTTTATTCAGCTTTGCTGATGGTATCAAGAAGAGTGTTGAGGTTTTCCTCGCTGTCTATGCCGCCGAGAAGAGGCTCGCCGACTATGTTCCCGTTTTTATCGATCACATATGTGGTCGGGAACGCCATTATTCCGAGTGAGAACTTGCCTGCGTCGCTTGCGGAATCAAAATAGATATTGCGGTATGAAGCACCCTTTGTTTCAAGTATCTGCTTAGCGGTTTCGATGTTCTGTTCGTTGCCGTCCAGGGTCTCAACGTTTATTCCGATAACCTCGCCGCCCTGTTCGCTTATTTTCTTGTTCAGCTTGTCAAGCTCGCCAAGTTCCGCAACGCAGGGCTTGCAGCCGCTGAACCAGAAGTTCACGACCGTAAATTCATTGTTGGAAAACAGGCTGCTGTCGACCTTATTTCCGTCAAGATCGTATCCGTCAAACTGCGGAAAAGAGTTTGCCGAAGCGGTATCCGACGATGAATCGTCCTGCGGAAGCTGCGCTATCTGGTTTTCGATATCGCGTATTTTTTCCGCTCCTGCGCGCAGAGTTTCGTATTCCTCATCAGTGAACTGATCCTTTGCCTTTTCGATGGTGTCAAGCAGGAACTCGCCGTAGTTCTTGCTCAGGTCGCTGTCCGTGACGTTTTTGTCCATTGCGCCAAACACCTTTTCCCACAGCTCCTGGTTTTCGGAGAGTATCTTATTTTCTTCGTCAAGCAGATTCTGTTCAGTTACAGAGCTGCTGTCCGCAGTCTGGGCGCTCTGCGCCGGCTGTGAGGACTGACCCTCCTGCCCCGGCTGTGAAGTCTGGCTGCCGCAGGCAGTGAGCGAAAGCGCCATGATAAGGCAGGCTGCGATTGTTGTTATCTTTTTTCTGTTCATTTGGTTATCTCCTTTGTTTCATCTGAATTGCAGGCTTTATCGCCGGATTTATTTCCAAACCCGTACTTGTAGCATATTGCTCCGGTCGGGCAGGATTTCATGCACATTCCGCAGCGGATACATTCGGAATGGTTGGGGCTTTTTGTGATGTCAACGTCCATCTTGCAGGCTTTTGCACAGGCGCCGCAGGAAACGCACTTGCTCTTGTCAACTTTCATCTGGAAAAGCGACACGCGGTTCAGCAGCGCATAGAACGCTCCCAGAGGACAGATCCATTTGCAGAACGGCCGGTAAATAAACATACTTGCCGTGACCACCGCCAGCAGAACGCCGGTTTTCCAGGAGAAGAGCGCTCCGAGAGCGCTGCGTATGCCCTCGTTCGCTGTCGCCAGCGGAATAGCGCCCTCCACGACTCCCTGTGGGCAAATATACTTGCAGAAGAACGGGTCGCCCATTCCAAGCTCGTTTACAACGATCAGCGGAAGCATTATCACAAAAACCGCCAGTATGACGTATTTCAAATACCTCAGCGGCTTCAGCTTTCTGGTGGACAGCTTCGGTACAGGGATCTTATGCAGAAGCTCCTGAAGCCAGCCGAAAGGGCACAGGAAGCCGCAGATAAATCGTCCCAGAAGCACTCCCATAAGAATCAGCGTGCCCGTGATATAGTAGGAAAACTTGAATTTTGATGAGCCTATGACCGCCTGAAATGCGCCAATGGGACAGGCTCCGGCGGCTCCGGGGCAGGAATAGCAGTTAAGTCCCGGGACGCAGGCGTATTTCCCTTTTCCCTGATATAACGTTCCCTTAAAGAAATTCGGCAGGTGGATATTTGTCAGTATTGCAGCTGCCGCCTGTATCAGCCCACGGAAACGGGCAAGGAAACATATCTTTTTCGTTTTTTTCTTCTTATCCAATTCCCACACACTCCATACACAGACGTATCGCCTTTGACAGAACAGTTTCCGCCTCTCCGCGCCATATCCCGAAACATATCATCAATATTCCGGCAAGCAGCAGAAGCGACTGTACAAGCGCTTTTTTCCTTGTCATGATTTCAGCCTCCGTTCTTTGATGATATGATTATACCACATGGAGTATAAATTTTCTGTTAAGCGGAAATTAACACAAATTTTATCGGAATGTGCTATAATATAAATACTATTATAATGGAGGGCAAAAATGCGTTTACTAGTTGTTGAAGATGAGAAATCCCTGCGTGACGATATCACGAAAAAGCTGCGTCTGGACGGCTATGAAACAGACGCATGCGGCGATGGCAATGAAGCCCGTGAGCTGCTTGCAGTTGAGTATTACGACCTGGTCCTGCTTGACCTCAACCTGCCCGGCGTGGACGGAATGACCATACTGCGAGAATTCCGGGCAGTGAATGATGAAACTCCCGTGCTAATTCTCTCTGCACGCAGTGAGATAACCGACAAGGTGGATGGGCTGGACGCAGGCGCGAACGACTATCTTTCCAAACCGTTCCATCTGGCGGAACTCGAAGCGCGCATACGCAGCCTGACGCGCCGTCAGTTCATTCAGCGCGATGTCTGCCTGAAATGCGGAAAACTTGTTTACGATACCCGTACAAGGATCGCTTCAGTTGACGGCGCACCGGTTTCGCTTACCCGTAAGGAAACCGGCGTGCTTGAATACCTCATGCTGCACGAGGGCCGCCCGGTAAGCCAGGAGGAGCTTATTGAACATGTCTGGGATGGAAGTGTGGACAGCTTCAGTAATTCGATACGCGTTCACATTTCGGCGCTGCGCAGGAAACTCCGCGCTGCGCTTGGTTACGACCCTGTCGTGAACCGCGTTGGAGAGGGATATGTGATAGGAGGAAATGACAAATGAAAAGACTGTCACTGCAATGGCGAATAACCCTGCTGACAGCGCTGCTGATCGCGGGAACCTGCATAGGTCTTAATCTTCTGCTTTATCATTCCGGGGCTGTCAGCATTGATTCGCTCAATGGGTTTGTATTTGAATATACGCCGGAATCCTCCGAAGATCCGGACGGTCTTGCGATTGAGATATCGGACAGTCAGATGTCGGAATTTATCAGCCGGTTTTCAGATGAAGCATATGATGTAAAGACGGATTTCGGGCGGAAGGGCTGGCTGATCACGATCGCGGTGACTATCGTCAGTGCGGCGATAGCCTATTTCGTCAGCGGACAGGCGCTGAAACCGCTCAGACAGCTTTCCCAGCAGGCTGAAAGAATCGACCAGGACAGTATCACGGACATACGGCTCAACGAGAATACGTTAAGTGAGTTCCGGCAGCTCAGCGTTTCGGTGAACCTGATGCTCGACCGGCTTTCGGAATCGTTCGCAACACAGCGCCAGTTTTCTGGAAATGCCGCACATGAACTTCGCACGCCGCTCGCAATAATGCAGACAAAACTGGAGCTTTTTGCCGCAGAGCATAAGAATATGGAAGGCGATACGGCGGAACTTGTACGTTCGCAGGCAGAGCAGCTTGACAGGCTTTCCAAACTGGTGCATACGCTTCTTGAAATGAGCAATCTCAGTTCAGCGCCGCGCTCTGACCGTATTGAGCTTGCGCCGCTAGTTGATGAAATAATTACGGACCTGGCTCCTCTTGCCTGTCAGAATGATATCACAATGGAACAGGACTGCGACAACGTCGTGATAACAGGCAGCGACGCGCTGATATATCGACTGGTGTTCAATCTTATTGAAAACGCAGTCAAGTATAACCGACAGGGCGGCTCTGTCAGCGTTTCGGTGCACAAGGAGAACAATAATGCGGTTGTCTGCGTTTCTGATACCGGCTGCGGGATACCGGAGGAGTACCGGGAAAGCATATTTCAGCCTTTTTTCCGTGTGGATAAATCAAGAAGCCGGCAGATGGGCGGCGTTGGACTCGGGCTTGCGCTTGTGCATGAAATTGCGGTTCTTCACGGCGGCTCCGTCCGCGCAGAGCCTGGAAATAAACCCGGTACTGTGTTCATTGTGACGCTGCCTGCCGGAGATGATCACTGCTGATAAATTGTTTTTTGCTTTTCACACCGGTTTTCAGAGGTTTCCATAATAAAGGAAATACACTCGCGGTCATCAGGAGTGCCCTTTATTCAGTATGTCCCTGTGGAACGAGAACCTTGATAAAATTCACCCAGAACAAAATGCCAGCAGAACCCAGGGCGCAGCCAAGACCCGTATAGAACACTGCAATAAAAACTTCAGGCGCCAGTCCGGAATTTCTGAGCCATATACCGCCGCTCATCATGAATGCCATAATGAGATAGGATTTCAGATCGAAAAAATTCCAGACAGGTCTTGTTTCCTGTGGATAAGAGCGTATCCTTTTCGTATGCCTGACGCTCATTCGGTAGAACATAAACCCGAACACGCAGAATACCACAATCGACAGCAGTATGTGGACTATAGAAATCCCGTCAAGTTCGATATAAGATAACACCCCAAGGCGTGCAACGTTGAATCCTGCTGCAAGCCATACGCACCCGGCAATTGCCAGCAGCGCGTGTTTTTTCACATGGTAGAAAGGACGATTCATCCGGTTGCCTCGCTTTCGTTTCTATCGGCATTCCGCATGGAATTGAACCCTATCAGTACAGTCCAGACGTAGGCGCAGGTCTTGGGAATCATCAGCATGCCTATCAGCGGAACTGCGTCCGCCCAGAGCACCACCGGAATGTAGAAGCCGAAACTGAGCACTATTGTGAGCCACAGAAACCGGAATTCACGGTCGTCGTTCTGTCTGGCGCTTCTGAATGTCAGAATTATTATCAGCAAACCGAGGAGCGCAAACGGAATATTGCGGCAGATACCCCAGAAAAGCGGGGCGTTGGGGCTTGTCCATTCGTTCTGCGGCATAAAGCAGAGGATAACACGCAGAGCCGAAAGTCCCCATACTGCCGCTGTTATTCCGCGCTTTCCGGTGATTTTGTATCGGCAGCGCCAGACGTAGTACAGAAGCACATAGAATGCAGTCATCGTCACGGAGGTGATAAGTTTGCCGATTCCGAGGGCGGCAGTGTAGCTTTCAAGTCCGGTGGTGCATAGTGCGACGGCACGCGGCACCAGGTGAAACGAATCCCCGGCGCCGAGCGTCACCGCCATAATTCCGTAGAGGAGATACTGCTTTCTCCCCTTGCTTTTACAGATCATGATTACTCCGAGGGCTATCACGGTGCAAAGATAAATGATATCGAATGCGGTTTCAAATATAGCCTGCATATTAATTCTCCTTTTGTTCAGCGGTATAATAAACGGTCAAGGATTTCAGTCAGGGTGGCGCAGTCCGGCTTGCCCTTTATTATCAGAATTATGATGTTGTCAAGTACATGCTCAATAAGGTTTTCTTCGCAGAATATATCCGAAAACACGCTGCGGTCAACGTTTTTGTCATTCTGCAGAACTTCATGGAGTTCACTGCGGATTTTACCGAAGCATCGCTCCATCATGCCGCGCGCCTTTCCCTTCACAGAACCTGCGACCGATATTGAGTGCGCCGCCAGAAAATCCGGATAGTCTTTCAGTTTCTCAATGATATGCGCATAGGTCTGCGTTACATACTGCGAAAAGCTGACCCCACTGTCCGGCGCACTTTTTTCCAGAATGTCCTGCCACACACTTTCTATTGCGGCAACGACCAGTTCGTCCTTGTCTGAATAGTAATTGTACAGCGTTCCCAGCGCAATTCCGCACTCCTTCGCCAGAGCCCGCATATTCAGTGCCGGAAGTCCTTTTTCAGAGACAATTTTCCGACTGACTCTCATAATTTCCTCTCTTGATGTATTAGGTGGATTCATCAGCATTACCTCCAAAATGAACATTGTTCATTTTGAATTATATCACTTATTTTCCGGAATGTCAAGAGGAAATACCTGAATTGATAAGGAGATGTCAGAAGAAAAGAAATACGACTGGAACTACAAGGAGTCGTCGGTAAAGCCGGCGCTGAAAACAGGAGTAAAGAGAGCAAGCCAGCCAGGAACGAAACTTCGCACACTTGCGCGGATAGAAGTATTTTTTGCACCCGGCAGGGTCGACGCAGTCACCCTTAACCCGTGGAAAAAACGGATTTAAAAAGCCCACTTCGTGGGCAAAATCTATTTTTTCGACAAACTGAAATCCCCGGAATATCCGGGGATCCTTGGTATATCAGACGTTCTGCCCGAAGTCCGTGGGGTTCTGCTGAACTGCCATGCCGTTATCATACGGATTCCCCTGGGGAATGCCGCCGGGAACGGAATACGCAGGCACCCCGGGATTTCCTCCGGCGCGTGCGGCGAGCTCCTCGCGGTGCTTAGCCTCCTCAAGCTTCACGGCGAACAGGCAGGATATCGCCAGCCCCAGCCCGGCAACGACAAGACCGCCGGCGCGGAATCCGAACTGCGCGACGTCCCTGGTGAACAAGCCGAGGTTTTCGACGTTGGTCGCGGCGTTCCGCGTCGCCTTGTACTGGTAGGTGTAGAAATCCGCGCCGAACTCCGCGGTGCCGCTGTCGTTGCCGATGTAGCTTCCGGAGAATCCGAAGGCGAGGTACAGCCCGGCTGCCACGATCAGCAGTCCGATCACGATTCCGAAAATGCAGTTTGATTTGAGTGCTTTCATGTTGAATTCCTCCTTTTTCTGACGGTTTTAGCCGTTAAAGATAATTATACTAATTTTCTTCGGGGAATTCAAGCAAAAAATGATACAGTTTAGCGAAGATCAGACAAAAAACTCACGAACCGTAAGATCCGTGAGTTTTCTCCCGTTAAATGTAGTCCGAAACGTAGGGGATCTGGTGCAGCAGGATATCGTCCAGTATCTCCACGGCGGAGGGCTCGGCGGTTATGCGGTCCATGCCGTACAGCTTCTGTGCCGTCTTGTAGCCCAGCAGCAGAGTCGTCAGCGTGGCGATGGACAGCTTCATGGAGTAGTCCGGCTCGGCGTCGGTAAGGCTGCACTTCCCGTGGCTGAATCTCACCGTAAAGCTCCTGTTGTTCCAGGGCAGGAGGTCGTCCTCCACGTCAAAGCGGAACACCGCCTCCGGCTCGTCCGGGTCGCATTTGTAGCTTTCGAAGAACTCCGCCACGTCTATTATCCTGCCCATGGAATAGGGGCGGATAGTTTCCTTGATGTCGCTGTCGTCCAGCTCGAAGGCTATGGACTCGCTGTAGTAGTTGTTTCCGCGCACCTCGTCTATCATGGAATCATGCGCGTGAATGAACTCCCACAGACCCCTCTGCGCCTCGTGGGTGAGGTAGATCATCTCCTTGATGTGCATGATGTCGTTGTTTATCAGGTACACCATGTAGCCGTAGGGCACATCGTCGTCGGAATAGTACACCGCCACCCGGGTGTCGTCCTCGTCCCAGCGCCAGTATTCCTCCCAGGCGAGATTGTTGCGGTAAAGGCAGCCGTGGGTCTTCTGCGCGAACTTCGTGTGGAGCTGCATGAACTCCTTGTCGTCCCACTCCACGCGGCGGATATAGCCCGGCTCCTTTATCCTGCGCGGTATCTGCGTATCCTTGACGATGTAGGTCATCTTGTTGGAGATTATCTCCCAGCCCAGCCGCCGGTACAGCGGAATGGAATAGGGATACAGCAGCGCGAACGGGCGGTGGTTCTCACGCATGCGCGTCAGGCTCTGTATCATCAGGCGCTTCATAATGCCGTGCCCGGTGTGCTCCGGGTAGGTGCAGACGCTGGTCACGAATCCCACCGGGTATTTCGCGCCGTAAATGTTCATCTCCAGCGGATACACCGCGAACTGCGACACCAGGTCGTTCCCGTCAAAGCAGCCCAGCACGTCCGCCCTTTGCAGCACCGGGAACTTCGAGCGCTTTATCTCGTCGTTCTTCCAGCCGGTTTCGGAAAGCTCCTGCTCCGTGACCTGGAATGCGTATCTCAGCAGCGCGTTGTACTGGTCGATATCCTGTATCGTCAGCGGCCGCACCGTATAATTTTCTTCATCGTCCCTGCTCATATCTAAACCCCTTTTCTTCTATCTGGATACATTTTACCACATTCCGGCGGCTTTGTCAATGAGGGTGTCCGACCGGGGGGCGAATGTCGCTTTGAATACGGCTTTTCCCGTTCGTAAAGCACGCTTCCCGGTTACAAATTCACCCGGAGGTGTCCTGCCGCCGTTTTAATTTTTACGGTGGATTTTTCGCGGTATATATGCTATAATGTATATAACATCATATTCTGAACTATTGGAGGGATACATATGTTAAAGCGCGAAGAACTACCCGAATGCGACGTCGCGACCACCGTCCAGATAATCGGCAACAAGTGGAAGTTGCTGATAATGCGGAATCTTCTCATGAGGCCGTGGCGGTTCAACGAGCTGCGGAAATCCCTGGACGGGGTGAGCCAGAAAGTCCTGACGGACAGCCTCCGCCAGCTGGAATCCGACGGAATAATCCTGCGCACGGTCTATCCGGAGGTGCCGCCGAGGGTGGAATACTCGCTGACGGAGCTTGGCGAATCCATGCGCCCGGTGCTTTCCGCAATGGGGGACTGGGGAAAGGTCTACAAGGACGCTCTCCAATAAACAAAACAGGGCGGAATAATTCCGCCCTGCTCTCATCTTGTAGAAAAATTACCAGACTGTTGAGAAGCCCTCAGATTCTAGGAACCCGCATGACGGCTAGGCTATCTGCCTGCCGTCATGCGGAGTGACGACGAAGATGAGGGTTTATCGACAGTCTGACAGGGCGGAATATAATTCCGCCCTGTGTTCTATTCCGTCAGTCCGGATTCTCCGCCCGTATCTGCTCCCTTATCGCCTTGTGATCTCCGTTGCAGTACGCCGGGAGATTGCTCTGGCGGTAGTAGCCGATATCCGTGCTGTCGCACTTGTTCGTCGCGAGAAGTCCCGTCTTGGTGCAGTAGAGCTTCTCGACAACGCTGGCGTCCGGTGTGAACTTGTGTATTTCAGTGGTGTCCTGGATATCCTTCATGACTTCCTTCCAGACCGCCGCAACTGCCTTCCAGCCGTCGCCGCCGCCTATCTCACGGCTGTCGTCGTAGCCTATCCACAGTCCGCCGACGTAATCCGGGGTGAGTCCCATGAACAGCAGGTCGGTGCCGGCGTTGGAGGTACCAGTCTTACCGATTACCTCAACATTCTCCATCTGCGCCTTGGGTCCGGTGCCGCTGCCGCCGTTGACGACCTTGTAGATCATTCGGTTGGTGACCCACGCGGTGTCGCTGTCGATAGCCTGCGTGCCGAAGAAATCCTGCTCCAGTATCACGTTGCCCTTGCTGTCCTCGACCTTGCTGTAGAACATCGGACGGTAGTAAACGCCGCCGTTGCCGAATATCTGGTATGCGCCGGCGACCTCCACCAGCTTCGCGCCGTAGGTCAGCGCGCCCAGCGAAAGCGGCGAGAGCGCGATATCCTGCTCCACCAGCGTGGTGAATCCAAGCATCTGGGTCAGCTGATTGTACATCGCCTTGGTCGTGTTCATTCTGCCGACTCTTACCGCCAGGGTGTTCAGCGAGTGCTCAACACCGTACCATGCCGGGCGGAGCGTGCCGTCGCCGATAACGCTGCCGTAGTTCTCCGGCCAGTACTGCGGCTCGTCCTCCGTGCCGATGTTTATCTGCGCGTCCGGAATGAGCGTGGAATAGGTGATGAGGTTCTTCTGTACCGCCAGGGAATAGGTGGATATCGGCTTCATTGTGGAACCCGGGGATCTTGTCGCCTGGGTCGCGCGGTTGAACGCGCCGTCGCCGGGCTTATCGCCGAGTCCGCCGACGACCGCCTGGACGGTGCCGGTGTAGTCCATGACGATGAACGCGGACTGTATCAGATCCTCCGCCGGGGCGGACGCGTCATAATACGACAGCACCGTGTAGGGATCCTTGTATTTGTCCTCCAGTATCTTCTGGAGCTTCATGTTCTCGTTGATATAGATCTTGTAGCCGCCGTTGTACAGCTCGTTCTTGGCGGAGGTGTAGGTTATGCCCTTGAGGTCGGCGTAATCCGTGATCACCTGGTCTATCGCGGCGTCAACGTACCAGTCCTGGGTGACCTCGTAGTCACCGTTCCACTTGTACGCCTCGTAGCCTGCCGCCTGCTGGGTGTTGTCGGTGTCGTCCACGGAATCGTCGGAGGAATCCAGCGTGCGTGCGTCGATGTAGCCGTAGTCATCGCCGTACACCGGCTTCGCGAAGTGCACCTGAATGCGGTTGTAGCGGAAATCCTCGTATTCCTTGGTGGTGATCATTCCCTGCTCGTACATACAGCGCAGGGAGTAGTTCTGCTGCTGCTTGCTGCGTGCGAGGTCGAAATACGGGGACATCTTGCCGGGATTTCGTATCATTCCTGCCAGGACCGCTGCCTCGCCGATGTTCAGCTCCGAAACGTCCTTGCCGAAGTAGTACTGCGACGCAGCGCCGACTCCGTATACCATTCCGCCGAACCAGATCTGGTTCAGGTAGCTCTCAAGAATGTCGATCTTGGTGTATTTCTCCTCCAGGCTGAGGGCGCGGAATATCTCACGGAGTTTACGCTCCCAGCTGACCTCGTTATCGCCGGTGAGGTTCTTTATCAGCTGCTGGGTGATGGTGGAACCGCCGCCGCCGTCGCCGTTGGAGAAGAACGCTCCTGCGGTACGGTACCAGTCAACGCCCTTGTGGGTGTAGAATCTCTTGTCCTCAGAGGCAACGACTGCGTCCACGATGTATGGGGAGATGTCCTCGTAGTCCACCCAGACGCGGTTCTGCTCGGCAGCAAGCCGCTTTATCTCCACCAGCTCGTTGTTCTCATCATAGCCGTAGACAAAGCTTGTGTACTTCATCTCGATGTTGCGCAGGTTCGCGTCGTAGCTCTTGTCCGCGAAATCCAGCACATACACCGCCAGCACCGTCGCCACGATGCAGACCATGATTACAAGAACCAGCAGCATTGCGGAGAATGTCGTGCCGACTATCGTCATGGCGTGCCCGAAGTTCCTGAGCGCGCGGCTCTTCTTTCTCTTTCCGGAGGGCTTCTTTACCGGCTCCTCCTTGATCCTGATGTATTTGATTTTCTTCTTGTCCATACTTTGTTCACCTGTGTGCCGCCGTTCTGCGGCATGGGCTGTCTTGTTACGGAATTCCACATGCCAATACGCATGTTCCTTTTTATTATATCACATTTTACCGCGAATGTTAAGCCCTTTTTTGAAATTTTCACATTTCTTTCGGAATCATTCCTGTTATTCTGACAGAATATAACAGAACGGACTGCCCGGGAGTCCCGGACAGTCCGTGTGTCAGTATTCCTTTTTCGCCCGGAGAAGCTCCCGGAGGCAGGCAAAAGTTCTTTCCTCGCCCTGCTCCGCCAGCATGCGCAGCAGCTTCTCCAGCATGTCGGAGGTTTCCGGATGGATAGAACGCGTGGGCTTGCGGCTCAGAAAATAATCCAGAGGATCGCTGTCGCGGTACTTCGCGCCGCGGTAGATCTTGCTTGCCGCCACCCGGTCGCAGAACATCTCCGCCAGAAAACGCAGCGGCATTTTCACCGGCTTGTAGACCTTCTCCACGGGATCCACGTCTATCCAGTACTCGAAGTGATGGCGGTTCCTGCCCTTGTGGTGCATCCACGCCAGGGAATATCCGTTCTTCTCACGCTCCGCCTCGTTCGGGCTGCGGGTGCCCTGGTAGTACTTCACCCCGGGTATGAACTCCGTGGGGGAATACTTCGAGAGGTCGTGGCGCAGTCCCTGCCAGAGTATTCCTGCCTTCGCGCAGTGCGCGATGACCTTGTGGCGGTGCCTGGTTATTGTGCGGAAGTGCCCGAAAAATCCTTTCAGCGACATTTTGTGACTCCTGTAATGCGCTGAACGTCCGGGCGCGCATATGATTAAATTTCTTTGCGGATTTCTTTGCGGAAGCTGCCATTAAACACCGGACGCAGCTTTCTGTACAGCGGAACTGAGATAAGCACCGCAATAAGCCCCTTGGCAAGTGTGAACGGCATATTGAATACGACAAGGCACTTGAGAAGGCTGTCAGCACCGGACCAGATCGCCTGGTACATGCTGATTATGACTTCCATCGGCATTAACGCGGTGTACAGCGGATACACGATGAAATAGTTCGTGAATATACCCACCAGCGCCATTGCCGCAGCGCCGACGAGGCACGCCAATACGACATGCTTTATGGTGTGGGTCGTCTTTTTTGCGATGATACCCGCCGGAACGACGAGCAGACAGCTGAGGATAAAGTTGGAAAGCTCCCCCACACCCCCGGTCATGGAGCCGAAGAGAAGTCCCATCAGGTTCTTTATCAGGCACACCGCCGCACCGGAAACCGGACCCATGGTGAGGGAAGCCAGCAGCGCGGGCACGTCCGAGAAATCGAACGTGATAAAGTTGGGAATGAACGGCAGCGGAAAGCTGAGGAATTTCATCAGCACCACCGCCAGCGCACCGAGAAGCGCGGTGAACACCAGCCTGCGGACGTCGAAGCAGTTAGTTGACTTGGTTGTGGTTGTTGTGTTGTTCATGTTTTCCTCCAATGTTCTGGGGAAACAGAAAGCCCCTGCACGCACAAAATGCTGTACAGGGGCGCAAATATGCACGCAGAAGCGATAACACATTTGTTGAGGCAGCCGCCGCTGCGCTCAATCTCTGGTTCTTTCATCCGGACTATACCGTCGGTACCGGAATTGCACCGGTTCAACCCATCGGCTACGGAATGCAGCGCCGGGCTCGCGGACTTTCACCGCCGGTGGAGAATTTCACTCCGCCCCGAAACAGATAAAATGTATTCGGCGATCACTCACCGTAACTACATTATATACCCTCCGGACGGATTTGTCAATAGGGCGCGTGTTTTTTTATGCGGTATCGCAATGAAACACTGAACGTTTATAATGAAGCCACGGCGCCGTCTGTTGAAATGCGACAAATCGCGCGCCGTGATTTTGTGCAAAATTCTATATAAAAGCCGCGTAAAATCCAAATAATTGGGCATTTCACCACTTGAATAAACCGCACTGTTACTGTATAATTACTATTGTTTTGCAATTGGAATAATAACAGACGCGACCTCTGAAAGGAGATAAATATATGGCAAAAAGTACAACAAAGGATCTCACCTCCGGCTCACCGATGAAGCTTATTCTCGGCTTCATGCTGCCGCTGTTCCTCGGAATGCTGTTCCAGCAGTTCTACAACATGGTGGACACCGCCATCGTCGGGCAGTACCTCGGAGTAAAGGCGCTCGCCGGAGTCGGCTCCACCGGCTCGATAAACTTCCTGGTGCTGGGATTCGTGCAGGGCGTCTGCACCGGATTCGCTATCCCGGTGGCGCAGATGTTCGGCGCAAAGGACTACAACTCCATGCGCAAGTACGTCGGCAACACCATCTGGATATCCTCCATCTTCGCGGTTGTGCTCACTGCCGCCACCTGCCTGCTCTGCACAAATATCCTCGTCTGGATGGATACTCCTGCCGACTGCTTCCAGCAGGCGTACGACTATATATTCGTGATATTCCTCGGTATACCGGTCACATTCCTGTACAATATCCTGTCGGGAATCATTCGCTCTGTCGGGGATTCAAAGACGCCGCTGTACTTCCTGCTCATCTCCAGCGTGCTGAACATCGGTCTTGACCTGTTCATGATAATCGTACTGGATATGGGCGTCATGGGCGCAAGCTGGGCGACTGTGATCTCCCAGCTGGTTTCCGGCGTGCTCTGCCTCATCTACATGATAAAGAAGTTCGACATACTCCATCTCAGCCGGGAGGAAATGCAGTTCAATCCCTTCTACATCAGCCGCCTGTGCGGCGTGGGTATCCCCATGGGACTTCAGTACTCCATAACCGCCATCGGCTCCATTCTTATCCAGACCGCGGTCAACGGACTCGGCTCCACATACGTTGCGGCGGTGACTGCGGCGACAAAGGTCAGCCAGCTCCTCTGCTGCCCCATCGACGCAATGGGAAGCACCATGGCGACCTACGGCGGTCAGAATGTCGGCGCAGGAAAGATAAAGCGAGTCGGCAGAGGTCTGTTCGACTGCTCCTGCCTGGGCGTGGGTTACTCGATCGTGGCGTTCCTGATAATACTGTTCCTCGGGCGGACCATCTCAATGCTGTTCGTCAACGACGCCAATGCCGGCAGCGTGGAGGAGATTCTCGCACTCTCCCAGCAGTTCCTGGTGTGCAACGGTGCGTTCTATATCCTGCTGGCGTTCGTGAATATCGTGCGGTTCCTTATCCAGGGCATGGGATTCTCCCAGATCGCGATATTCTCCGGCGTGTTCGAGATGATCGCGCGCGGAGTCGTGGCGCTGGCTATGGTGCCCACCCTGGGATTCAACGCGGTTTGCTTCGCGAACCCTGCCGCATGGCTGTTCGCGGACTGCTTCCTGTTCCCGCTGTTCTTCTGGAGCTACAACAAGCTCAAGAAGAAGTTCGGGATGAAGGACGCGGAGAAGGAAGTCGTAAAGGAAGCGTAATCGTAACATAATACAGAAAATGGCGGAGTAAAAACTCCGCCATTTCAGTTTGTAGAAAAAGTATCTTCCCAGACTGCCGAGAAAGGTGCAGATGCTAGGAAACGCCAGTTTGGCTAGGCTTATTGCCTGCCAAACTGGCGTTGACAACGCAGATGTGCCTTTATCGACAGTCTGAAATGGCGGAGTAAAAACTCCGCCATTTATTATTATACCTTGCAGTAAATTACCGCGTAATCGAACGGTGCTACCTGCACCTTTCCGTCCTTTATTCCCCTGCCGTAGCGGTCGAACGCCGGCACGAAATCATAGAACATGTCAGTCTTGTCGTTGACTATCTCAAACGTATGCCCACGGGTGCTCTTGTTCAGGTAGATTATCGCGGCTTCACGGGTTATCTTGTCGTAGCGCGCGAATACGCACACGTTGTCGTCCACCTCAATGAACATCATGTGTCCCTGCTCGAAGGCGTGAGTGCCCTTGCGGATAACTCCCAGCTGGCGCGTGAACTCGATCAGGTCGAGATTCTCGTTCCCCCACGGATAACACCGGCGGTTGAACGGGTCGCGGTAGCCCTCCATGCCTGCCTCGTCGCCGTAATACACCGACGGGATACCCGGCAGGAAGAACTGAAGCACCATCGCGCACTTCATCAGCGAAATCCCGTACATGTACTGCTGCCCGTTGAGGTAGCGCTCCGCCTGCCAGTCCTTGCCGTTCCAGCCGATATCATCTCCGGCAAGCCTCGTCAGAGCACGCTCCGTGTCGTGGGTGGAGAGGAAGTTCATCAGCATGTCTATCGCAGGCTTCGGATAGTGGTCGAGAATTGTCATCACGCTGTCCGTGAACGCCTTTGCGTCCGCGTACTTGACGTAGTTCAGGATAGCCTCCTTGAACGGGTAGTTCATTACGCTGTCCAGCTGTCCGCCGTTGAGGTAGCGGCGGCGCACGCCGTAGCTCTCCTTGTTGGAGGCGTCCTCCCAGACCTCGCCGTAGACTATCTTGTCGCCGCCCATTCCCTTGACCGCCTTGTTGATGTTGTCAAGGAATTCGTCCGGCAGTTCGTCCGCAACGTCCAGTCGCCAGCCCTGCGCGCCTAACGCTATCCACTTCTGGAGTATTCCGCCCTCGCCGCAGATGTACTTCGTGTAGTCCGGGTTGTTCTCGTTTACGTTGGGCAGGGTCGTGATCCCCCACCAGCTCTCGTATCTGTCCGGGTAGCCCGTGAAGCTGTACCACGGGAAGTAGGGGCTGTTGCGGTCGCGATAGGCTCCGGTGTGGTCGCCGTATCTGCCGAACTTGTTGAAGTAGATGGAATCCGCGCCGGTGTGCGAGAACACTCCGTCCAGGATAACGCTGATTCCCATTTCCTTCGCCTTTTCGCACAGCTCCCTGAAATCCTCCTCGGTGCCGAGCATGGGATCAATCTTCTCGTAGTTCGCGGTGTTGTAGCGGTGGTTCTCGTGCGCCTCGAAAATCGGATTCAGATACAGCACGGTGGTGCCCAGGCTCTTGATGTAGGGCAGCTTCTCGATGATTCCCCGAAGGTCGCCGCCGAAGTAGTCGTTGTTGCGGACAACGCCCTTCTCGTCCGGCTTGTAGTAGGGTGTTGCATTCCAGTCGTCGCGGATAATGCGGTCGGTGGGAACTCCCTCGTGCTCCACTCCGCTCCTGCAGAATCTGTCCGGGAATATCTGGTACATGATTCCGCCGCGTATGAACAGCGGAGTATACAAATTATCATCAAATACCGTCAGCTGGAAAAGATCCTCGCCCTCGAACACGCCCTCGAAAGCGCCGCGGCGCTTGATGTAGCGCCGTCTGCCGTCAAGAACGCAGGTGAAGTAGTAGTGGTGCAGTCCCACGTTGTTCGGGGTGAAGCAGCAGGAATAGATATTGTCGTCGCCGCTCTCGTCCTGGAGTATCAGCTCGATGAAGCGCTCCTTGTACCCCGGGCGGAACATGACGAGGGTCAGGTCTTTCACCGCCATGCTCTTGGGGAATCGCAGGTTGTAAATACTCGGCTGTCCCTTGCGCAGTGCGCCGAACGGGTGCTTGTAGCTGCTGTCGAAGCAGTCAAAAATCGGTTTTCCCATTGAAATCTCCTTATCGTACGATACAGAAAAAGGCGGTCTGCCGCAGCCGAAAAGCCGCGGCATGCCGCCTGATTATTACTGATAACAAAGGCGCCTGCGTGCCTTTATTCAAAGTCTGATCACTTGAGGTTCCAGATATCCCTTGCGTAGTCGGTAACAGCGCGGTCAGCAGAGAATCTGCCTGCGCCGGCGATGTTGTACAGGGACTTCTTGTTCCAGTCAAGCTGGTTCTTGTAAACCTCGCTGATGTAGTGCTGGGTTCCCCTGTAGCTGTCGAAATCCGCCAGAGCCATGTAGAAATCCTTGTTTCTGATGGAGTTTGCGACTTCCTCGAAGGTGGCGCCGTTGATTCCGTTGTACATGCGGGACAGTACATCGCGGATAACCTGGCTGTTGTTGATGTAGTCTTCGGGACGGTAGCCCTTCATGCGCAGCTCGTTCACCTCGGGGGTTCTCATGCCGAAGATGAAGATGTTGTCGGTGCCGACAGCCTCGTGGATCTCGACATTCGCACCATCGTAGGTTCCGAGAGTCAGCGCGCCGTTAAGCATGAGCTTCATGTTACCGGTGCCGGAAGCCTCAGTACCTGCCAGGGAGATCTGCTCGGAGATCTCAGCCGCCGGCATGAGTATCTCGGACAGGGTAACGCGGTAATCCTCCAGGAATACGACGGAGAGCTTCTCACGGATCTTCGGGTTGTGCTTGATCTCCTCGCCGATGCACCAGATCATCTTGATGATCTGCTTTGCGATGTAGTATCCGGGAGCGGCCTTGGAAGCGAAGATGTATGTCTTTGGAACAAAGTCAGCGTCCGGATTCTGGAGCAGGTAGTTATAGTCAGCGATGATGTTCATCGCGTTCAGCTGCTGGCGCTTGTATTCGTGCAGGCGCTTTACCTGAACATCAAAGATGGAATCCAGGTTCAGCTTTGTGCCGGTGGTCTTTTCAACGTACTCAGCGAATGCCTGCTTGTTCTGCTTCTTGATCTTGCCGAGCTGCTCGAGGACATTCTTGTCGTTGGCGAATACCTGGAACTTGATAAGCTCTGCGGCGTCCTTCTTGAAGCCGTCGCCGATGCACTGGGACAGCAGGTCGGTGAGTCCCTGATTGCTCTGGAGCAGCCATCTTCTGTATGCGATACCGTTGGTGACGTTCTTGAACTGGGAGGGTCTGTCGAGAGCCTGGAGTCTGAATACGTCGTCCTTGATGATCTGGCTGTGCAGCTTGGAAACGCCGTTTACGCTGTGGGAAGCAGCGCAGCAGAGATATGCCATGTGGATCTTGCCGTCCTGGATAATGGACATCTTGGAAACCCTGTCGCTGTCCTGGGTCCTGTTGAACAGGTCCTCGCAGTAGCGGCGGTTGATCTCGCAGATGATGGAATAGATTCTCGGGAGGATCTTCTCAACAAGGTTCTGATCCCACTTCTCAAGCGCTTCCGCCATAACGGTGTGGTTGGTGTAAGCGAAGGTGTTGGTAACGATGTGCCATGCCTGCTCCCAGCCGTAGCCGCAGTCGTCGAGGAGTATTCTCATCAGCTCGGGGATAGCGAGGGTGGGGTGAGTATCGTTGATGTGGATAGCTACCTTCTCGTGGAAGTTCTCCAGTGTGCCGTATACGTTCATGTGGCGCATTACGATATCGCCGACGGAGGCAGCGCACATGAAGTACTGCTGGCGCAGACGGAGCGCCTTGCCCTCGAGGTGGTTATCGTTAGGATAGAGCACCTTGGAGATGGCGTGTGCGATATTGTTCGCGCCCATAGCCTTAGCGTAATCTCCGGTATTGAAGCTGCCCATATCGAAGGACATGCTCTCAGCGCTCCACAGGCGCAGCTTGGAAACGCCCTTGCTGTCGTAGCCGGAAACGTACATATCATAAGGAACAGCGTTTACTGTAGTGTAGTTGACATGCTCAAGGTGGTGGTAGTTATCCTCCCAGTACTCGTTGATCTGACCGTCGAAGTGTACCTCGATAGCCTGGTCGGGAACCGGAACCAGCCATGCGCCGCCGCCGGGGAGCCAGTTATCGGGAAGCTCTGTCTGCCAGCCGTCAACGATCTTCTGCTTGAAGATACCGTACTCGTAACGGATAGAGTAACCGGTAGCAGGATAGTCACAGGTAGCAAGTCCGTCCATGTAGCATGCTGCGAGTCTGCCCAGACCGCCGTTGCCAAGACCTGCGTCCGGCTCTTCATCGTAAACGCTGTCGATCTTGATGCCCATATCCTTGAGGGCGTCAGCGGCAACGTCCTGCATGCCGAGGTTGTACAGGGAGGTCTTGAGGGAACGTCCCATCAGGAACTCCATGGAGAGGTAATAAACCTGCTTCCTGCCCTTGGAGTTGCAGTCGCGCATGAAGTCGTGGCGCTTTTCCTTGAGGTAGTTCACAACGATAGAGGAAAGTGCGCGGTAAACCTGCGTGATGGTCGCGTTCTGCGCGTCAGTTCTGAAGTCGAATTCGAGTATGCCGTCGAGCTGTCTTTTCAGCTCCTCCTTAGTAAACGGAGATGTCATCTGATAGTTACCCCTTTCATATACACGGCGCTTTGCACCTTTAGCTATTTTACACCATTTATCATTATACTATTTTTCCGCAGAAATTTCAAGGTTTATGCGCAATAAACGTGAAATATAACAATAGTAACCTATTGAGTTTGATTAATTTAGACAATTTTTATAGTAATATTTGGTACACTTTTCGAAAATAATAGACGATTCCGGAAATACGTCTGATAATCCACGGAGCGTGCCGCAATGCGCTCCGCCGGGACTCCCGTAAAATCACACGGGGAGAGTCCGCTGACGGGGGTAGACCTTACCCTCCCGGAGCAGCCGGAGGTAATCCTCCGGACCGTTTATAGGCTCCGGGACGTCGATTCCGCCGCCGAAAAGCCCGTCCAGGTGGTGGCTGTCGGAGCCGCCGGTCTTTATCAGCCCGTAGCTGTCTGCATAGAGCTTCGCGCGCTCGTTGTATAGCTTCCTTGGGTCGTGGCTGGCGTTGATGACCTCCACCGCGTCAATGTCGTGGGGGTAAAGGCTGATGTGGTGGATATAGGTGGCGTCCCGGAAGGGGTGCGCGTGGACTATACAGCAGCCCATGTCGCGCAGTCCGCGGAACAGCTCGCGCTCGTCCATCTCCATGAGGGCGTGCTCGTTCTTCTTCATCCACTCCTTGGTCATGCCGTAGATGAGGAAATCCGCGTTGTACACCGTGAATTCACACCCGAACCACACCTTCAGTCCGATCTGGTCGCCGACCTCCTTGGCGTGCTCGTATCCCAGGAAATACCTGTCGATACGCTCCTCCCAGGGCAGGTCCCGGGGGACCGCGGTGTTCGCGTTGAAGAAGTGGTCGGTCACGAAGATACCATCGTAGCCGGCTTCCTTGTGCGCCCTCGCCATATCCGCCGCCGGCGCGCTGGAGCAGGCGCTGCCCTCCTTCGTGTGCATGTGGGTTTCGTATTTGTACATTTCGTTACCTCCCGTTGTTGTTCTGCATTACATTGTATCACAATCCCGGGGATTTTGCAAGGTTGGGGGAACAGAAAAATCCCCACCGTTTCCGATGGGGAGATCTCTTATTTGAGTTTGTATCCGCAGCCGCCGCAGAAGTCGGTATCCAGTTCGTTGCGATAGCCGCATTCGGGGCAAATTTTGCAGCACATGAGCGGTACTGCCAGTCCGATGATGGAAATGTCGAGCATTACCGTCCTTATCAGCAGCATTGACGGTATAAACGCAAGATTGAAAAAACAGTACGCCTCGCCTGCGACTGCCAGTACAAGGCACAATATCAGCAGGAAGCGCAGTTTTCCAATTCCTTTCTTCGCCCTGAATATGATGAGGAAGATCGCCGTAAACAGCGCGATCGTTGCTATCAGCCCGATGATATAGAATTTCACTATCGCACGCATTTCCACTACTACTTCCCAATAATGACTTTCCCCAAATGTAGTGTCGCCCAGATAGTTCGAAAACATTCTGAACAGCTCCATTAGCAGACCGATGACCGCGAAGCTGACGCTGACGATCTCCTTGCCGCCGAATCCTATATTCAGCATTGTAACGAAAACACACGCGGTCACTACCCAGCCGATAACGGTCGCATCGGAGAAAACAGTCAATATCACATACGCCAGCGCCGGCAGGATAAACAGCATGAATTTTCCCACGCTCCCACCAAAATACTTCAGTACCTTATTCATGCCGCACCTCAGTCCTTCGGTCTGCCGCAGGATTTGCAGAACTGCCTTGCGGAATTGTTCTCGGTACCGCACTCAGAGCAGATCCAGTCCTTTCTGACATTCACTGACGGGGCGTTAGTGAACACGCTCTGCCCATCGCCATTTCCGGGATTCCTGGAGCCCAGCAGGATAAGGTTTTTGGACATCTCCACGATCATTCCCCAGAAACCGTAAACGATAAGACACGACGGAACGGATATCAGCGCGACTATCCAGCTCTTTGTAACGATAGAGAACACGATCACCCCGACAGCGCTAAGGCATATCATCACCATCAGAAGCACATAATTGAACTTAGTCCATTTCGAAAACATTTAATTACCTCACTTCGTTTTTATTATTCCATTTTGGAATTAATCCAATTATAATTCTAATTTGGAATTTTGTCAAGTCCTTTTTCATCTATAATTTGGTTAAGAATATATTCTGGGAGGGCTTACCATGAAAATACGAAAACAGGACTACGGCACCGCCAACATCGTCGGCAGGAATATCGAGCGCCTGCGCAAAAGCCGGAATATCAAGCAGAAGGATTTTGTCGCCATGCTCCAGACCGCTGGCTGCGACATAAATCCCACCAGCTATTCCAAGCTGGAGGGGCAGATCCGGGCGGCTAACGACAAGGAGCTTTACGTCATCGCGAAAGTACTCAACACCACTGTGGATTCCCTTTTCGAAACGGAATAAAAAATCTCCCCACCGTCGCCGATGGGGAGAAATTTTATACCACGGGAACCCAAATAACGGTGAGAAAGGTGCAGATACAAGGAAAAGCCCCATCGGCTAGGTTGAAACCTACCGATGGGGCTTTGACGCAGTAGATGCGCCTTTATCGCCGTTATTTAGTCGTTCTTGAACTCGTCGCCGTACATATTCTGGAGTTCTACCAGGTGCTTGTACTTAGCGGCAGCATTCTTGACAGCCTTGTCGAACAGAACGGTTGCTCTCTCGGGGTTAGCACGCATGAGGGAGTTGTAGCGAACCTCTCTCATCATGAATGCCTTGTAGTCGCCTGTCGGAGCCTTGCTGTCGAGTGCGAACGGATTCTTGCCTTCGTCTGCCAGAGCCGGGTTGAAGCGGAACAGGTGCCAGTAACCTGCCTCTACAGCTTCCTTCTCGACCTGCTGAGCGATGGTCAGACCGCCCTTGATACCGTGGTTGATGCACGGTGCATAAGCGATGATGAGGGACGGTCCGTCATAGGCCTCAGCCTCTGCGATCGCCTTCAGGCACTGGTTCTTGTCGGCGCCCATGGAGATCTGTGCAACGTATACATAGCCGTAGTTCATTGCGATGCCTGCCAGATCCTTCTTCTTGACGTCCTTACCGCCGGCTGCGAACTGAGCAACTGCGCCCACGTTGGTAGCCTTGGAAGCCTGTCCGCCGGTGTTGGAGTAAACCTCGGTATCGAATACCAGGACGTTTACGTTCTTGCCGGAAGCCAGAACGTGGTCAAGTCCGCCGTAGCCAATATCATATGCCCAGCCGTCGCCGCCGAAGATCCACTGGCTCTTCTTGGAGAGGTAGTTCTTCGCTGCGAGGATCTCGCCAACGAGTCCGTCCTTTGCAGGGCACTGCTCAAGGGCGCTTACCAGCTTCTTGGTAGCCGCTGCGTTTGCCTTGCCGTCGTTCTCGGTTGCGAAGTACTCGTCGATGAGCGCCTTTGCGTCGTCGTGCGCTTCCTCGCGTACTGCCTGGAGCTTCTTCTGAACTCTCTTTCTCAGGGTGTCCTGAGCCAGGAACATACCGTAACCGAACTCTGCGTTATCCTCGAACAGGGAGTTAGCCCATGCCGGACCCTTGCCTTCCTTGTTGGTGGTGTAAGGAGTGGACGGCTCGGAACCTGCCCAGATGGAGGAGCAGCCCGTTGCATTTGCAATGTACATTCTGTCGCCGAAGAGCTGAGTTACAAGCTTAGCATACGGAGTTTCGCCGCAGCCTGCGCATGCGCCGGAGAATTCGAGCAGCGGCTGCTTGAACTGGGAGCCCTTAACGGTGGTTTCCTTGAACTTCTCGTGAACCTCGGGCTTGTCGGAAACCTTGGATACAGCGTAGTCGAATACCGGCTGCTGATCCATCTGGGTCTCGATGGGCTTCATCACGAGAGCGCTCTTGCTCTTGTCCTTTGCGCCTGCCGGGCAGATGTTCGCACATACGCCGCAGCCGGTGCAGTCCAGGGTGGATACTGCCATGGTGTACTTCATACCGGGCAGCTGCATTGCGTCCTTGACCTTAACGGAAGCAGGAGCAGCCGCAGCCTCGTCAGCGGTCATGATAACCGGACGGATAACTGCGTGCGGGCAAACGAATGCACACTGGTTACACTCGATACAGTTCTCGGGAATCCACTCGGGAACGTCAACAGCGATACCGCGCTTCTCATATGCAGCGGAACCCTGGGGGAATGTACCGTCAACGATGTCCATATCAACGAAGGTGGATACGGGGATCTTGTCGCCGCGCTGTGCGTTTACGGGGATCTGAACCTTGTTGACGAAATCAACCAGGAACTTGTTGTCGCCCTCAGCCTTGTGCTCGGGGAGCTTGCCCTCGCAGTCAGCCCAGGAAGCAGGAACGTCTACCTTGATGACCTCGCCTGCGCCCTTGTCGATAGCGGCGTAGTTCATGTTGACGATATCGTCGCCCTTCTTGGCAAAGGATTTGTACGCCATCTTCTTCATGTAGGTGATAGCGTCCTCGGGCGGAATGATGTTTGCGATGGAGAAGAACGCGGACTGGAGCACGGTGTTGGTCTTGTTGCCCAGACCGATCTCTCTTGCCACCTTGTTAGCGTTGATGATATAGAAGTTAATATTGTTCTTTGCGATGTAAGCCTTTACGGGTGCGGGGAGCTTCTCGTCCAGCTCGTCAACTGTCCAGTGGCAGTTCAGCAGGAAGGAGCCGCCGGGAACAACGTCCTCTACCATGTCGTACTTGTCGATATAGGACGGGTTGTGACAGGCAACGAAGTTAGCCTTGTTGATGAAGTAGGTGGACTTGATCGGGGTCTTACCGAAGCGCAGGTGGGAAATGGTAACGCCGCCGGACTTCTTGGAGTCGTAAGCGAAGTAAGCCTGTGCGTACATGTCGGTGTGGTCGCCGATGATCTTGATGGAGTTCTTGTTCGCGCCGACGGTACCATCGGAGCCGAGTCCCCAGAACTTACAGCAGGTGGTTCCCTCCGGAGTGGTGTTCGGATTCTCGGTGATATCGAGGGACAGGTGAGTTACATCGTCGTTGATACCGAGGGTGAATACCGGCTTGGTGGTGTTGTTGTATACTGCGATGATCTGAGCCGGGTTGCAGTCCTTGGAACCGAGTCCGTAACGGCCGGTGAATATCTGAACGTCCTGGAACTTGTTCTCCTTCTTGAGGGCAGCTACTACGTCGAGGTAGAGCGGCTCGCCGAGGGATCCGGGCTCCTTGGTTCTGTCGAGGACGGAGATCTTCTTTACGGTCGCAGGGATAGCCGCTGCAAATGCGGAGGATACGAACGGTCTGTACAGTCTTACCTTAACCAGGCCGACCTTTCTGCCCTGCTTTGCGAGGTAGTCGATGGTCTCCTCGATGGTGTCGCATACGGAGCCCATGGCTACGATAACTTCCTCAGCGTCGGGAGCGCCGTAGTAGTTGAACAGCTTGTAGTCTGTGCCGATCTCCTTGTTCACCTTGTCCATGTACTCGGTGACTACATCGGGGATATTGTTGTAGTAGGTGTTGCAAGCCTCGCGAGCCTGGAAGAAGATATCCGGGTTCTGCGCGGTGCCGTGGAGCACGGGCTTCTCAGGATTGAGCGCTCTGTCGCGGAACGCCTGGACAGCGTCCATGTCTACCATACCCTTGAGGGTCTCGTAGTCCCACTTCTCGATCTTCTGGATCTCGTGGGAGGTGCGGAAGCCGTCGAAGAAGTGCAGGAACGGAACTCTGCCCTTGATAGCGGACAGGTGTGCGACTGCGCCGAGGTCCATAACCTCCTGGGGGTTAGTGGAGCACAGCATAGCGTATCCGGTCTGGCGACATGCGTAGATATCGCTGTGGTCGCCGAAGATGGACAGCGCGTGGGAAGCGACTGCTCTTGCGGAAACGTGGATTACGGACGGCAGAAGCTCGCCTGCGATCTTGTACATATTAGGTATCATCAGCAGCAGACCCTGTGATGCGGTATAGGTAGTGGTGAGGGCGCCTGCTGACAGGGAGCCGTGAACAGCGCCTGCGGCACCAGCCTCAGACTGCATTTCAACGACCTTTACCTGCTCGCCGAAGATATTCTTCACGCCGGCAGTGGACCAGGAGTCAGTCACCTCCGCCATAACGGACGAGGGGGTAATGGGGTAAATTGCCGCTAAATCTGTGAACGCATAGGACACATGAGCCGCAGCGTTATTACCGTCCATTGTTTGCTTTTCTCTAGCCATTGGATTTATCCTCCTTAATATTTCGGGCAGCTTGGCTGCCGTTATGACAGCTATCGCCCTCATGGGCGCACTGCCTTAGCTTATCTTTTATTCTACCACAAGTTCTTCAATTTGTAAATAGGCAATGCGTTTTTTTCAGATTATTTGTACACAATGCACCAAAAACTGTCACATTTATTTACAAATTGATATTAGAGTATGCTAACCTGATATAGGTAAGCGTAATTGACCCTCCGCCGGCGATGTCGTATGAAAACGGCACCCGATCATTCCCAGGTGCCGACACACTATAAAAAAATCGCGATCAAAGTTGCTTGTTCCCTTTGGACGCCGCGCGGACTTCCATGATCCCGTTCTCCGGGTAGAAGAATACGGTTCTGCCGTAATTCAGCCCGGTGTCCTCGGCGATTATCGGGATCCCCTCCTTGCGGAGGGCGGATTTTACGGCGGCGATGTTCCGCTCGCCGATGTTGAATCTGTCGCTGGTCGCGGCAAACATTACTGCGCCGCCGGCTATCTTCGCCCTTATCCTCGAACGGCTCGCGCCCATCTTAACCATCTCGTTCACCAGCATGGGTATCGCGGTGTCCGCGAATCTCATCGGGGTCGCCGCGCCGTTCGTCGCCTGGGTGCTGTCCGGAAGCATAATGTGCGACATTCCTCCGACGCCCGTGGCGCTGTCCAGCAGGCATATCCCCACGCAGGAGCCGAGCGCATATGTCACTAGTACGTCCGGCGGTCTGCATACCTTCAGGTCGGATATACCTATCGTCAGATTTGCCATTACATAACACCAAGTTTCTTCATAAGCGTTTCTAGAGATTCCATCTCCGGGATAAGGATAATGTTCGACTTGATATCCACGCCATCAATGGCGAATCCGTCGTCGATGAATAGAACCTTATCGCCCACCTGCGAAAACTCGATTATCGGCACGCTCATGATCGCACCCAGCATGTCCACCGTCATGGACGGAATGCTCATGTCGATGGTCAGCCCAGTCAGAGTACCCAGGGCGCGCAGGTAGCTTCCTGCCATGATATTGCCCATCTCGGTGATGACGGAAAGCTGCATGTCGTCAAGCTTAGTCACCTGCACATTCTCCGCGCTCATGAATGTGGAGAGAACCACCTGCGCAAAGCTGTCCTCCAGCAGGAACATCATCATGCCCTTTATGTCGCCCTCCAGCCGCACCAGTATACCGGTGATGACCTTCTCCGGACCGCCCATCGTGTCGATTATCTGCTGATATTCCAGGACGCAGACGTTCGGCACCTTCATTTCAATGGGCTTACCGAGCATTTCTGACAGGGAGGAAGCCGCGCTTCCCGAGCCTATATTTCCTATCTCGCGCAGGCAGTCTATCGCTACGGGAGATAACTCGTCGTAATTCTTCAGCATTATATACTCCTAGTATTTATCTGAGATTATTCGCCAGTCTTGAGAACTCGTCGGAGGTAGTCACCACCCGGGAGCTTATCTGGTAGGCGCGCTGGGTTTCGATCAGCTTCACCATCTGGTCCGCGAGGCTCACGTTGGAGGTGATGAGTACTCCCTGGAGCTTCTCCGCGGTCCTGTCAGCGGCTGCTGCGCCGCTTCTTGCGGTAGCCGCATAACGATTGGTGGCAGCCGCTTCGATTCCGTACACATTGTCGAACGTGAATACGCCGATCATATCGCTGAGCGCCTGGTAATCCGGAGCCGCGCCGTCCGCGTCGAACGGAACGACTATGCGGTTGTTATCGTAATCCAGGACGTACTCGCCGCTGCCTGAAACCAGGTACCACTCGCCGGTTTCCGCCTGGGTCATGGCGAAAGCGCCGTCCCGGGTGTAATTCACATCGCCGTAGCGGTCCTCGACAGCGAAGAATCCCTCGCCTGCCAGGGCGTAATCCAGCGGACGCTCGGTGTAATAGAACGAGCTTTCGTCGAACATCACGTCAGTTTTCTGGACGTACGCGCCGTGCCCCGTCTGCCAGTCCTCCTCGGTAGCGCGCTGGGTGGAGTAGAGGCAGTCCGCGAAGGAGGGGCGGATAGTCTGATAGCCGTATGTATTTATGTTCGCGATGTTATTGCCGTATACGTTGAGCGCCTTGGCCTGCTCGATCATCGCGGTTTTTCCGGTGTGGAACGATATATTCATTGTTTATTCTCCTCAGATCTTGCAGATGGAAGATGACTTCTGGTTCATGCTGTCGAGCAGTTTTGCCAGGGAGCTGGACGCCTCGTAGATACGGTTGGCGTTCATCATCATGGTCATTTCGTAGTTCACGTCTATGTTGGAGCGCTCGTATGCGCCCTGGATTATCTCGAACCGGGTCCCCTCGGGAACGTCCCCCGCCTGCACGGAGGTGAACATGTTCGCGCCGAACTTGTCCACATTCCCCTCGGGGTCGATGTAGGAAAGACGCAGCTTATCCACAAGCTCGCCGTCCTGGTAGATGGAGCCGTCCGCGTCGATTACGAAATCCTTGTTGCCGAGGTAGATCTCGCCGTTCTCGCCGAGGATCCTGCCGGAACTGGACAGGCAGAGGTATCCCTGCTCGTCAAGCTCCCACTGACCATTCCTGGTGAGCATTGTGTCGCCGTTGTAGGAGGCGATGTTGAAATACACGTCGCCGTTTATCGCCACATCGAACGGGGACTCGGTGAACTCGAACGTGCCCTGACCCAGGTCGGTGTAGGAAGTGTCCACATATGTCTGCGCGAAGGTGCCGGAGGTTTCCTCCCGGTGCTTGACCAGGATCATCTGCTCCTGGAAGCGGTTGGTGATTATCGTATCGCGCTTGTATCCTGCGGTGGACATGTTGGTGAGGTTGTTGCCTATGCAGTCCAGCTTGCGCTGGTTCATTATCATGCCGTTGCAGGCGTAGTAGTATCCTCTGTTCAAGACTGCTCCTCCTTCTCCGGGGAATTCCCCCTGATATAGGGCTCCAGCGCTGCTTTCAGCGCCAGCATGGCTTTGGTGTTTATCTGGCACACTCTGGATTCCGACACGCCGATCACCTTTGCGATGTCGGAATACTTCATGCTCTTGTAGTAGTAAAGCGTGATGACCTGGCGCTCCTTCTCCCTGAGGGAGCTTATGGCGTCGGCGATGACCCGGCGGCGCTCCTCCCGGAGAAGCCTGGAATCCGTGCCGTCGTTGGCGGTGGGGGCGTCCTCGAAATTATCCTCGTACAGCAGCTCCTCGAACGATAGAGTGACTGCGTTGGCGGCGTCCGCCATGCCCCGGAGCAGCTTATCCTCGGACATGCCGAGGTACTCCGCCAGCTCGCCATTGGTCGGCGCCCTGTTATATTGATTATACAATATACTGTTCGCCTTGTCAAGGTCGCGGGCGAATTTTCTGACAGGTCTTGGAACCCAGTCCTGCCTGCGGACGTAGTCAATGATCGCGCCGCGCACCTTGAGGGAAGCGTAGGTCTCGAACTTCGCGCCCTTTGCCGGGTCGAAGCTGTCGATAGCCTCCATCAGGGCGATAACGCCCTCGTTGACGACGTCGTCCACATCGCCGTATTTTATAAAGGTGTTTCGCAGGGAAAGCGCGCAGGCGCGCACAAGCCCGAGATTCTTGAGCACTATCTCATTACGGAGCGCTTCGCTGCGGCTCATGCCGTACTCCTCCAGGAGCGCCGCATTGCTGCTTTCCATGCTTATCCCTCCTTCTGAGTGAGCTTACGCCGTCAGTGCACCGCCGCCGGCTGACCGATGGGCGAAGTGCGCTGTCCCGGCATATTCAGGGAGATATTCCCTATCGCCTGTATCTGGGCGGTGGAATCTATCTCGCTGTAGGAAAGTACCGTGATATTGGGAATGAACTGCTCTGTGAGCTTCTTGTAGTAGATACGCACCACCGGGGAAGTCAGTATAATGACCGTCGGGATAACGTCCTTTATCTTGTCTATCTCCTGGTTGGAAGCCGCGACTATCCTCTGGATAAGGTCGGGAGCCATCGCGAGGTAGCTTCCCTGGTCGGACTTCTTCACGGAGCTTACGATCATGTCCTCTATCTGGGTATCCAGCGTGATCACGCGCAGGGAGTTCGCCTCCGCAAAGCGGTGGGTGATGGTGCGCTTGAGGGACTGACGGACGTACTCGGTGATGATGTCGGTATCCTTGAGCACGTTCGCGTGGTCGCCGATGGTTTCCAGGATAGTTTCCAGGTCGCGTATCGGGATACCCTCCCTGAGCAGGTTCGAGAGTATCTTCTGGAGATAGCCCACGGAGATGACCTTGGGTATCGTGTCGTCCACCACGATGGGGTTGGTCTTTTTGACGTTGTCCAGCATGGTGTTTACGTCCTGACGCGAGAGGAGCTCATGCGCATAGCGCTTCATGATCTCCGACCAGTGGGTTATCATGACGGAAACCGGGTCGATGAGGGTGTATCCGGCGACGTCCGCCATGATCTTCTTGTCCTCGGATATCCACTTCGCCGGGAGTCCGAAAGCCGGCTCCACGGTGTCGATTCCATCGATCTGCTGGGTAACGTCGCCGCTGTCCAGCGCCAGGTAGTGATCCACCAGTATCTCGCCGCGCGCGACTTCCTCGCCCTTGATCTTGATGATGTACATGTTCGGGTTGATCTCGGGATTATCCGTCATTCGCACGGAGGGGATCACCATACCCATATCCAGCGCGAACTGCTTTCGGAATATGACCACGCGCTCGATGAAGTTTCCGCCGGATTTCTCATCGACCAGCCGCAGCAGGCTGTAGCCGAACTCCATCTCGATAGGCTCGACATTGAGCAGCTTGAACACATTGTCGATGTCGCGGTAGTAGTCGTTGTCCGCCGGGAGCTTCTCCATCTCCTTTTCTTCCGCCTTCTGGCGCTGGGCAAGCTCCAGCTCCGCCATTTTCTTCTTGTTGCGGTTGAGCAGGAATGCCGCCAGGATAAGCAGCACGCCCAGGATAAGGCATACCACCGTCGGGAATCCCGGAATGACCATCATGACGATCATGACGATGCCGGCGATCATCAGCACGAAAGGCTGCGCCGTGAACTGGCTCTTGATGTCGTTGACAAGGCTGTCCTCGCTCGCCGCGCGGGTAACAATCATACCGGTGGCAACGGAGATCAGCAGCGCCGGTATCTGGGAGCAGAGTCCGTCGCCGACCGTTGCCAGGGAATAGGTGTTAAGTATAGAGTTGAAATCACCGCCGCCGCGCACCATTCCGATGATAACGCCGCCGATGAGGTTCACGAGGGTCGTCACGATGGACATTATCGCGTCGCCCTTTACGAACTTGGTGGCACCGTCCATGGAGCCGTAGAAGTCCGCCTCGCGCTGTATGTTGTTACGGCGGCGCTTGGCTTCCTCCTCGTTGATTATGCCGGCGTTGAGGTCGGCGTCTATCGCCATCTGCTTACCGGGCATTGCGTCCAGGGTGAATCTCGCAGCCACCTCGGATACTCGCTCGGAGCCCTTGGTGATTACGATGAAGTTTACCAATACGATGATTATGAATATCAGGAAGCCGACGATGGCGTCGCCGCCCATTACGAATTGTCCGAAGGCGGCGATTACGCTGCCGGCGTATCCGCTGGAGAGTATTCCACGGGTGGTGGAAACGTTCAGCGACAATCGCAGCACCGTGGTCAGCAGCAGGACTGTCGGGAATACCGAGAACTCCAGCGCCTCCCTGATGAACATGGTCATTACCAGAATGATAAGGCTCAGCGAGATGTTGAGCAGTATCAGGAAGTCCAGCAGCCAGCTGGGGAGCGGAATAATGATGGCGATGACGATGAATATAACGAACAGCACGAACGAGTTGTTCAGTATCTTCCGTATCATTCCATCATCTCCTCTCTGTAATATTTTGTCCGAATTATACGGTTGGTGTCGGAATTAAGCATGCAGCGTCTTGTGCTTCTCACGGTATACCACCGTCAGCACCTCGGCGACTGCGTTGTAAAGCTCGGTCGGAATCTCCCTGCCGATATCCACCATGCTGTACAGCGAACGTGCCAGCGGCGGATTCTCTATTGTCATGACGTCGTTTTCCTCGGCGATCTGGACTATCCTCAGGGCGAGGTAGTCCTTTCCCTTCGCGAGGACCTGCGGCGCGTTGTTCTTGTCCTGGTCGTATTTCAGCGCAACGGCGAAGTGGGTAGGGTTTCTGACGACGACGTCCGCCTTGGGGACGTCCTGCATCATACGCTGCTGTGCCATCTGCTGCTGGCGCTGCTTTATCTTGCTCTTGATCTGGGGGTCGCCCTCCATCTGCTTGAACTCTTCCTTGACCTCCTGCTTGGACATCTTGAGCTTCTTCTCGAACTGCCACCACTGGAAGAGGAAGTCCGCCGCCGCGACAAAGACCAGCATTATGCATATCAGCATGACCAGGTCGAATATCGTCAGCATTGCGTAGGTGACGCCCTGCATGACGCCGGTGTTCATCAGCGCGATGAACTTCGGCATGCGGTTCTGTATCTCGTTGTAGATCACGGCGCTGATTATGATGACCTCGATCAGCCCCTTCAGGATACTCACGATGGACTGCATCGAGAACAGCTTCTTTATCCCCGACAGCGGATTAAGCCGCGAGAACTTGGGCTTGAGCGCCTTCATGGTGAACAGTCCCCGGGTCTGCGCAACGGTGGGGATTATTCCCAGAGCCATGGCGATCAGGCATATCGGACCGACGCAAATCCCGATGACGGTGATCACGTCGGTGAATATCGTCATGATGGTATCCCGGCTGACGGTGGTCTGCCCGATGTGCTCGTACAGCGAGCCGGAATACGCCAGCACGGATTTCGTCACCAGCCCCAGCAGAAGCCGCATCGCCGCGAAGATACCAAGCACGGAAGCGGCGGTGACGATCTCCTTGCTCTGGAGAACGTTGCCCTCCTTGCGCTGGTCCCGGCGCTTTTTCGGGGTGGCTTTTTCGGTTTTTTCTTCTCCTGCCATCTTACCGCCCTTTCAGCCGGAGTTATGTAACTGCCGTCATCTGCCCGATTAATCCGTTGAGGTTCGTGAACATGAGGTCCATGATGTCCTGCATGAATCCGGCGGTCATGGAGCAGCTTGCGGCAAGCACCACGAATCCGACCAGCATCTTGATCTGCACGTTCAGCACAAAGACGTGGATAGAGGGCACCGCCTTCATCAGCACGCCTATGCAGAACTCCGTCACAAGCTCCGCCGCGAGCACCGGCATTGCCAGCTTTATGCCCAGGGTGATCACCGTTTCGAAATACTGCACTATGAGATATGTGAAGTTTATGTTGAAATCGCTGAACCCTATCGGTATCGTTTCATAGGACACCGCGAACAGCTTGATGTAGGACAGGTGTCCTCCCACCAGAAAGAAGTATATCATGAACCACCAGCTGTAGTACTGCGTGATAAGGCTGGTCGTTCCGAACGTCGGGTCGTAGCTTTTCGACATGGAAAAGCCGATCTGAAAATCCGAGATCTCGCCGGCGTAGGTGAACATCTGCAACATGACGTTCACGAAGAATCCCAGCGTGAAGCCCACGAGGAGTTCCTTGGCGATATCCAGGACGAAGGGCAGCAGCCCGTCCGGCACGGTGTAGCTGAATCCCCCGGCGGAGGTCATGACCACCGCCAGCATGAGGGACGCGCCCGCCTTGACCATGTTGGGGACGCCGTTGCGCGAGAATATCGGGTTGAACGTGAATATTCCGCTGACCCTTGCCAGCACCATGAGCACGATAACGAAGTTGTTCTGAATGATTCCCCAGATCTCTGACATGGCGCCGCCTTACGTTATCGGCACCTGGGAGACCTTCTCGAAGATGAGGTTCACGAAGTCGATACACTCCGAGGTCATCCAGGGTGCGAGGAAGAACAGCGCCAGGCCTACCGCGACCGCCTTCGGCGCGAAGGAGAGCGTCTGCTCGTGCACCTGGGTCGCCGCCTGGAGAATTGCGACAACCAGTCCGACGATCATCGCAATGAGGAGTATCGGCACCGCCAGCTTGAACGCCAGCATTATCGCCGCTAGGAATACCTCCATCATATCGTCCTGAGTCATCTGTCACACCCCCTCCGGAATCCGCTACAGGTTATAGCTTGCCACGACGGAGCCTATCAGCAGGTTCCACCCGTCCGCAAGCACGAAAACTAGGATCTTGAACGGCATTGAGATCATCGCCGGCGGCAGCATCATCATACCCATAGACATGAGGGTGCTTCCGACAACGAGGTCGATCACGAGGAACGGCAGGAATATCAGGAATCCCATCTGGAATGCGCGTTTAAGCTCGCTTATCATGAACGACGGCACGATGACCGTCAGGCTGAGGTCGTTCTCGAGGTATTCCTCGGTGATCTCCTCCGGGACCTCCGTCTTGGAGAGGTCAAGGAAGAACCGGAGATCGTCGTTGCTGGTCTGCTTGAGCATGAACTTCTTCAGCGGTACTGAAGCCGCGTCCAGAGCCTCCTGCGTGGTCAGCTCCTCGCTGACGTAGGGCTGGTACGCCACCTCGTTTATCTCCGAGAACACCGGCGCCATGATGAAGAAAGTCAGGAACAGCGCCATGCCGGTGATGACCATGTTCGGCGGAGTGCTCTGCGTCTGCATTGCCGTCCGCAGGAATCCCAGGACGATGACGATGCGCGTGAAGCAGGTCATCATGATAAGGATAGACGGAGCCAGCGCTATCAGCGTCAGCAGTATGATTATCTCCAGAGGCTGAGAGGCGTCCACGCCGATGAGCTCCTGTATCACCGAGGAACCGGTGTCGTTGCCGACGTAGGTGGGGTCGGTGTCGATGTAGTCCCCGGGCTGCTTGTCCGTTTCGATGGGAGCCTCCGCAGTGGACTGCGCCTGCACCGCGGATTCCGCGCTGCCCTGCTCCGCATACGCCGAGAGGGTGCACAGAAGTACCGCCAGAATGACCGTCACCAGAAGCGAAACGGCGAATCTCAGCACGAGCCGCTTATTCTCTTTTGTCAGCTGATACTGTCTGAACACGCTGCCGTTCCTCCTGCCTACTTCTTGTTCATCATGTCCCTGAAAACGGTCTTGAAGCTCTCCTTGAAAGTGGGATTGCCTCCGTTTTCTTCCTTTTTCGCGAGAAGCTGCTCCTCGCTCTCCTCCAGCTCGTGGATCTTCTCCACCCTGCCGTTGGTGACGCCGACCACCATGCACTTCCCGCACACGCTGATCAGCAGCAGCATTTTATCCGGGCCGAGATTTATCCTCTCCAGCACCTTCATGTGCCTGCTGTCGCTGACGGTCACACGCCGGTTGAGCTTCTTCATCGCCCAGAACAGCAGAAAGACCAGTGCCAGAACGCCCAGCAGAGCCATTATCATCTGAAAATATTCCACCGGGTGCCCCCCTGTAAACTCACGGCTGCGCTAAACAAAACAGCCGCACCATAATACACAGTGCGGCGGTAATACTGCTTCACCAGGACCTCGCGGCAGGCGATAGGCGGCTTCCCGTGACCTGACCGCCCTGCACTCTGAGCAGCCGCCTCTGCCATGTATCCGCAGATATCAGCCGAGGACCTTCTTGACAGTCTGTAAAATTCTGTCGGGCTTGAACGGCTTTACGATGAAGTCCAGTGCGCCGAGCTTGATAGCCTCAACAACCATTGCCTCCTGACCCATAGCGGAGCACATTACCACCTTCGCCATAGGATCCATGCCCTTGATGTCCTTGAGAGCCTCGATACCGGTCTTGTTCGGCATGGTGATATCCATAATGACGAGGTCAGGCTTCTCCGCCGCATAAACATCGCACGCAATCTGTCCGTCAGCCGCTTCAAGGATATTTGTGTATCCGTTCTTTGTCAGAGCGTCCTTGATGAGCATTCTCATGAAAGCTGCGTCGTCCACCAGTAAAATCTTCTTATCCATTACAAATTTCTCCTTGATGTATTGTAATTTTTAATTCAATGCTAATTATGTATTATTCCTTGCCGAGGCTGTCCATGAAATTGGATTTCACGATCTCGGTGATCCTTACCGCGAAGTTGTCGTCGATTACCACGACGTCGCCGCGGGCGATGAGGTTTCCGTTGACAACGACATCGACGGGGGCGCCTGCCTGGCGCTCAAGCTCGATTATCGTTCCCTGCTGGAACTCGAGGATATCCTTCACCTTGCGCTTTGCCGTACCGATCTCGACGGAGATCTCCAGCGGAACGCCCATCAGCAGCTTGAGGTTATCCTTCTGGTCAGCCGGCAGCCCGAAATCCATCGCGTCGAACTGGTGCAGCTGGGCGTTCTGGATATTTACCGGCGGAACAGGCGGCGGATAAGCGCCGTAAGCCGCGTACTGGCTTCCGTAGCCGTATCCGGGGTAGCCCTGAGGCTGACCCTGCGGCGGATAGGGGTATCCGGCAGGAGCCTGCGCCGGGACTCCCTGCTGGGGAGCCTGCGGCTGAGGAGCCGGTGCCGGTGCGGCAGGCTGTGCAGCCGGTGCGGCAGGCTGTGCAGCCGGGGCAGCCGGCTGGGGAGCAGGCGCAGCGGCGGCAGGGGCCGCGGTGGTATCCTTGATGTGGCTTTCGGTATCGGCAGCGTCGCCGTTGAACTTCTCGATCATCTTTCCGGAGAGGGACTTCGCCAGCTCCACGGACATGACGGACATGAACTCACTGTTCATTACGCCGTCAACGGAGAGGTTGAAGGTGACTGCGACGATGGTCTGCTCGGGGTCGAGTTCCGCCAGCTGGCAGAAATTCGTCTGCTCGATCAGGTAGGGGGTCGGCGTGGAGATATCCACGGAGATACCCAGCAGGTCGGACAGCGCGGTCGCGGAGGCGCCCATCATCTGGTTCATGACCTCGGAAACGGCGCTGATGTTCATCTCGTCGAACTCGAAATCCGGCGAAACGACCAGCGGATTGCCCATCAGCTGGTTAAGGATCAGCTGAACGTCGTCCTGCTTGAGCACCATCATGTTCTGACCGGAAATGCCGGAAACATAGACGATCTTGACGCAGATCGCAGGCTCAAGGCGGTCGTAGTTAAGGTCGGCGGCCTTGACCACGCTCACCTGCGGTGTTGTGATCCAGACCTTTGCGTTGAGCAGCTCAGATACGGCGGTGGCTGCGGCGCCCATGCTTATATTGAGTATCTCGCCGACCGCGTCTATTTCATATGAGCTGAATTCAACGTTTGCATCCTTTTCATTAGCCATCGAACATTTTACCTCAATTCTCTATAAAATTATCTATCATTACAGCCTTTTTGTTATTGTAGGTACCCAGCTTGCCGGTGCACCAGGGCTTGTTGCCTATCCGGACGTCCACGCTGCTGGAAATGCTCTTCCCCAGCGGAATGACGTCGTTCACCTGTAATGTCAGCACCTCGTACAGGTCAAGATTGATCTCCCCGAGTACTGCGGTGATATTGAGATCCGTGTCGCTGATACCGGTCATAATGGTGTCGCGGCGCTCCGCCTCGCGGTTCGCGTCCAGCTTTCTTCTGGAAACGTTGTAGCGCGAGATGAACTTGCTCATGATCTCGTCAAGGTTTATCGCAGGAATGCACACGGAGATGATGGACTTCGCGCCGTTTATCTCCACCTCGAGGGCAACGATGATAACCGTGTCCTCGTGACCGATGGTCTGCACCACCCTGGAATTCGTTTCGATACCGATGAGCTTCGGCTCAAGCTCGATGTGGGAAGACCACGGCTCGTATAGAAGCCCTGCCATGGATTTCATGACGTCGGTCATTATCGTGATCTCTATCTCGGTGAAGTCGCGGTTCACGTCCCGGTATTCTCCGCGTCCGCCCAGCAGGCGGTCGATCATCGTGAACGTGATCGTATTCGAGATCTGCACGATGACTGTGGTTTCGCTGACCTCTTCGTTCTTTATTCCCATATCCACCATGCCCATCAGGACATAGTCCGGCAGTGCGTTATTGAACTCGCTGTACCGCTGTTCCTCGATGTTGACGAGCGAAACGCGGCAGTAAAGTCTTAACAGACCCGTCAGATAAGACGAAAGCAGACGGGCGTAGTTCTCGAAGATACCGTCAAGTACCTTGATCTGCTCCTTGGTGAACTTCTTCGGGGCACGGAAGTCGTACTCCTTGACCTTCTCCTCTTCCTTCGCTGAAACCTCCGGAACTGCGCCGGCGGCGACGTTCTTGAGCATTTCATCTATCTGCGCCTGCGTCAGGACATCAGCCATCTGTATCCCCCCTGATAATTAACTTCTGTAAGCGGACTCCCGTCACTCGGACGCTGCCGCGTCGGAATCGCCGCCGTCCCCGGCGTCGGAGCCGGAATCCTCGGAATCGGTGTTCGCCGCGAACGTGTCGTAGTTCCCTGGTATCGTCGGACCGACGGACATTCCGCCGCTGAGGTCAGGGTACTTCTCATCGAGGGAGTCGATGATCGACTGGGCGTAGTCGTTCGGCACCTTGTCGGTGTTGTTGCTGTGATCGCCGTCCGGATCGAACTGATCAAGGTCGATTCCGTAGTCGATACGCAGGATATCCTTCATCACCTCGGGGTCCGTGGGATCCACGTCAGAACGCAGCAGCACCATCTCAACGCGGCGGTTCTGCGCCATTCCCTCAGGGGTGCTGTTGTCCGCGATTGGCTCGGCGTAGCCGCTGCCCTTGGTGCGGAACTGTTCGGTTTCCAGCACCTTCCGGAAATCCATGTATTTTACAACGCTGACGGCACGACCGGAGGACAGGTCCCAGTCGTTTACCTCTGAGATCGCCTTGGCGGTGTGTCCGTTGACGGTGCAGGTCTTGATGGAGGACTTGACTGCCTTTATGCCGGGTCCTATTCCGTCCAGCAGGTTCTTCCCTGCCTGGGTGAGGACTGCGCTGTTCGGCTCAAAGAACACGTTGTTGTCGAATCTTATGCTGAGGTGCGCCGCACCGCTATCCAGTGAAATGGACTGCTCCAGGTTGTTCTCTGAAACGTACTGCGACATGTACTGATACAGCTGGTCGAAGCTCTGGGGAAGATTCCCCTGACCGCCGTTGCTGTCGGGCTTCTCGCTGACGGTTCCCTCGCCGTCCTCGGGTACGGGATTCGGGGAATCCACATACTGGTTGAGGTATTTGCCGTGGGAAGTGAACGCCTGATATATGTACTGGAACTTCTGGTCGTCCTGGGACGAGGAAGCGTACAGCAGAACGAAGAACGTCAGCAGCAGCGTTACCATGTCGCCGTAAGTTGACAGCCAGTCGTTACTGTGGTCTTCCTTTGGTTTTTTGTTTATCTTGGCCACCGATGTCCCTCCTCTGCGGAAATTATCGCATGCGCAAATCGACCGGCAGGGCGCATATATCCTGCCAATATATTATTGTAGCATAAATCCGCTGAAAATGCAAATACTTTTTTGATTTTTTACAGAAAAATTGTAATTTTTCTGTCAGAGTGCCAGATCAGCCTGCCGCCTTGCCGGAACGTTTCTTTGTAGAGGGCAGCATGAACTCCAGCTTTTCCTGTATGTACCGCGGATTGGATCCCTCCGCAATGGCAAGGACTCCCTCCTCGATGATCTGCATGCAGAGAAGTTCGTCGTTGTGGGCGTTCTGTAGTGCGCTCGCCATAGGGTTGAACAGTACGTTCGCGAACAGGGAGCCGTAGAACGTCGTGATCAGCGCCGTTGCCATACCGTCTGCCAGACCTTCCGGGTTGGTGTCCATGGTGTTCAGCATGTTTACCAGACCAACAACGGTACCCAGCATACCGAAAGCCGGGAATACCGCAACGCCCTTCTCGAAGAAGGCACGGCCGTTGTCGTGGCGCTCACACATGAAGCTGATGGCGTCGTCCAGCATTCCGCGGACCTTTGCGGTGTCGTTCGCGTCAACGATGAGCATGAGCGCGGATTTCATGAACTGGTCCTGGCACTGGTTCGCGCTCTCTTCGAGGGCGAGAAGTCCGCGGCCTCTTGCGATCTTGGCGTACTCAACGATGTCGTCGATGTACTTCTCCGGTTTGAACTTCTTGGGCATGAAAACAAGCTTGAGGCGCTTTCCAGTGCCTGCAAGGTAGCTCAGCGGATAGGACGCGATAAGGCAGCCTATCGTACCGCCGATGGTGATTGCCAGTGACGGAGGGTCGATGAACCAGTCCATCTGACCGCCCTGGAATATGCCGAAAACAACCATGCCGAAAGCAATGCCCCAGCCGACAATAATACTGATATTCAAAAAGAATCCCTTCCTTTTCATGGGCGGCGGAATCCCCTGCCGCCCGTGTATTCATGATGATCGGCAGCTCCCTGCCATTTGTTCCGTTATGTCAAAGGTTCCTGCCCGTCCGCCGCGGCCTTTCTGCCGAAGCGCCGGCGCCGCCTGTTGTATTCGAGTATCTTGTTCTGAAGCTCCTTCATGCTCTCGCGCACGATGTAGGTGTGCCCGTTGGAAAGCGTTATAACGGTGTCCGGAGTTTCGGTGACGGATTCGATCATCAGCTCGTTGAGCAGGAATTCCTTTCCGTCAAGCTTTGTGAGAAATATCATAATTACCTCTTATAACATTTCCTCCCCCGCCCCGGCAGGGGAGGTGTTATTCATACGGTGTGCGCTGAATACGCGATCCAGCTAAGGGTTATCTCTTGAGGGAGAGAAGCTCCTCAAGCATGGTATCGGAAGTCGTGATGACTCTGGAGTTAGCCTGGTAGCCTCTCTGGGTGGTGATCATGTCGGTGAACTCCTGCGCGAGATCGACATTGGACATCTCCAGTGCGCCGGAAACTACCTCGCCTGCGCCGTCCTGACCGGCAATAGCGAGCTTCGGCTGACCGGAAGCAACGCTCTCTGCGAACAGGGTGCCGCCCATTGCGGTAAGTCCGTTGGGATTATCGAAGGTCGCGATGTCGATACGTCCGAGGTTCATATAGCCGTGAACGGAGTGGTAGCCGATGATGGTGCCGTCCTGCTGTACTGTGACGTTATCCAGGTCCTTGTAGCTCTGCTCGGCGCCCTTGCGGCCGTCCGTCAGGTTGAATGTGGACAGGGACTTAGCCACGGTGGTGTAGAAGCTGTCCTCGCCCTCTCCGAAGGAAAGGGACGGATTGGAGCCGAACAGCTCCTTTCTCTGACCGGGGGTCATCGCAGCCGCGCCGACGAAGCTGCCTGTGTCGAATGTGAACAGCTTCTTTTCATTTCCGCCTGCAGCCGCGGCAACAGCCGCGTTGATGTCAGCCAGGAATGCCGCGTCGTCCGCGTATTCCTTGTTGGTGACGCCGATAGTCAGCGTATTGTCGTCCCACTGTGCGGTAGCGTCGTCATAGTTGGAAACATACTTGAACACTACCTTGTAGTTATTTGCGAATGCGCCGGGCTGGCTTGCCGTAGCGCTGATATTAGTGACAACCGGGTTTGTATTGACGAGTGTCATTTCGCCCCAGCCGGTGATAGCGGTATCCAGCGTTCCGGCAGGCACCTCGAACTTGGTGATGGAAAGATTGAGTCCCGCGAGAGCTCCGGTGGTATCCGCAGCCTTGGCTTTTTCAACGGCTGCCTTTATCGCCTGTGTGATATCGGACTGTCTTGTGCTGTCGGTCACTGTGATGTTCCATTCGTTTGCGCCGGAATCGTATGCGGCGGTGGTGTCCGTGCCCTTGGTCAGCTTGATTTTCGCCTTGTTGTAGGCATTGGAGTCGGTCGCGTTATTGGTGGCGAATGCGATGGTGGCATACGTCTTGGTCGCAGCGCCGCCCGCGGTCACGTCCGCGCGCTTCTGAACGCTCGCCTGGTCGAGGGTGTGAGTCCAGCTGTCCACCTTTGCCTTAGCCACCTGTGACGTGGTGGAAGCCGGCAGGTTCTCAAAAGCGAACTTGATGGAAACATCGTCCGGAAGGGTGATGCCGCCTGCCTGGAGGCACTTTGCGATCTCGTCCTCGAAAGCCTGGGCGGAGTCGAACTGCTGCTCCTTATCGAAGAACAGGTTCAGCACGCCGGAGGAATATGTAGCGAACGGGTATTCCGCCTGGTTGAAGGTAACGGACATATCCGTATTATCGGACGGGTCTGAAACGGAAATCGTCACGTCGCAGCCGTTGATCGTCTTGGTTGCGCTGGAGCACTTGGCGTCCGTTGCCGGAATGGTGATCTTGATGGGCTGGCTGCCTGCGGGCTGACCGTCGAAGTCGCCGGAAACGCCGAGCACCTTGTAACCTGAAGCGTTGACGAGGTTGCCCTCCTCATCGACATTGAAGATGCCGGCTCTGGTGTAGAGCGTGTTTCCTGCCGCGTCCATTACCTGGAAGAAACCTTCTCCGTCAATTGCCATGTCGTAGATGCTGTCGGAGAAAGTGAATCCCGACTGGGTCATGTTAGGCGTTGTGGAATTCAGCTTGACGCCGTAGCCTACCTGTATAGGATTGATACCGCCCTTGGTGGTGGAAGCCCCGGAAGGGCTCTTCTTGGTCTGATAGTAAACGTCCGCAAAGGTAACAACGTTGGTCTTGTAGCCCGTGGTATTCACGTTGGCGATGTTGTTGCCTATTACGTCCATCTTCTGCTGGTGGGTTTTCATACCGGATACGCCGGTGTAAAGGGATTTAACCATCTGATTGACCTCCAGAAATTAAATTTGAACTCTGCCGCCGCCCCGTCTCAGTCGCAGCCGGGGCATGAATTCCATTCAGGTCCGTTCATACGATAACGGTAGAGTCGATGTTCGTGAACACGTTGCCCTGTAACTCGTTGTCCGAGAGGGTGGTGATCACCTTGTTGTTCTTCACGCTCACAACGAAAGCGTTTCTTCCCACAAGGACCAGCGTTTCACTGCTGCCCTTGCCTGCCGCAAGCTCCACGCCGCGGTTGAGCCTGTCGAGTGTGTCGTCCCGGGAAAGGTCTATGCTCCTCTCCTCCACACGCTGCATTGCGTGCTTCGAGAACTCCACGCCCTGCTTCTCCGCCAGCTTTTCCTGCAAAGCCCGGGCGAATGTGCCTTCCTGTCCGGATCCCTCCGCAGCATTTACCCTGCCGCCGGGCTGGACCTGGGCATTCCCTGTGGTAACGCTTATCTGGTTGCGAAGCGCCAGATACTCGCTAATCAGCATTTCAAGCCTCCATGCTCCTTAAATCAGATCCTCAAGATCTGCTATGTCCTCGCCGACTGTCCTGTCCGGGATTATCTCGCCGGTGACTTCCTCCAGGTCGGATATATCCGTCTGCGCCGCCGCATAGCTGAGCGCCTCTGCGGACTGCTCCTGCGTGCCGGAATCCTCCTTGTCGGTGACGTCCCCGGTCTTGTCGGTGGAGTCCTCGGTCTTGTCGGTGGAGTCCTCGGTCTTGTCCGAAGTATTATCATCTCCGGAATCGATCGTCGGATATGCGACCTCAACGATATCGTCGAGCAGGTAGCCCTTGTCGTTGATGACCACCCTCACCTGACCGTCCTTGACCTGGATAGATGAGATTATTCCCGAATCGAGAAGCGAACCGCCCTCAACTCCCGGATTCACCGTCGCGCTCATTCCTATCATCATCGAAGCCCTTGCGATAAGCTCACCGAGAGAGCTGCCGGAAGAAGTATTACCCGAGCTGCTGTCAGAAGTGGTACCGATAGATGTGACGTTCGAGATATCGAAGCTGACTCCGTCGATCTTGAGCGTGTAGGTCTTGCCGGACTTCATGACGGATTCCACAACGCCGGTCTTGGTGACCTGCTTGCTGCCGTCCATCTTGGAAGCCGTGACCGTCTTACCCACAAGGCTGGAAGCGTAGTTCGACATGGAATACGTTGCCGAATCCTTGGAATACTGCAATGACGTGAACTGCGCCATCTGCGTGACGAACTCGGTGTTGGAAGTAGGCTCCATAGGATCCTGGTTGGTCATTTCCGCCACCAGAAGGCTCAGGAACGTATCCGACGATACCATTTCCTCAGTGGAATCCTTGAACTTGCTCTTGTACTTCTCGTAGTTCGCCTGTATCTGCTCTGACGAGGACAGTACTCTTGATGTGTCTGCCATCTGTTCTCCTTTCCCAGGGATAAACCGTGTCAAATTCCGCCGCGCGATAATACTCATCTGAACGGGGCGGATCTGATCTGATCAGAGTTCCCTGAATTACATTGAAGCGATGAGTTCCGCGAAGCTCTTGTCGCCGGAGTCGTCCTCCTGCTTGCCGCCTTCGCTCTCCCGGTAGGGATTCCTGCTGCTGCCGCGGTAGTCCTCCGCGTGCATTTCCTGCTGGCTCTCGCTTACTGTCTGCCAGTTCTCCAGCTGAACGCCGTTCTGCTTCAGGCTGTCCTGGATATGCGCGCCGTTCTCCTCGATAATGCGGAGCGTCCTGGAATTCTCCGCCGCGATGGATACTGAAACTGCGCCGTCCGCGGTCTTGACCATTCTTACGGTGATCTTTCCGAGGTCCTGCGGTTCAAGCGTCACGGTGTATTCCGTTTCGCCCTCCTTCAGGTCGGAAGCCTTCTCGATAAGCCGGTCTGCGACCTGCTTCACTACCTCCGCCGGTCTGACCTCAAGCTCCGTGCCGTCCGCCCGTGTGAATACCACCGGTGCTTCCGACTGGGTCGTCTGCGGCTGAACCTGTACTGCGTCGGACTTTGTGCCGTCCGCCGTTCCCCTGATCATCTCAAGCTCGTCGGATTTCGACACCACCCTGCTGCGCTGCGTAGAATGCTCCGTAAACAATGGCGCTTCCTGCTTGGATTCCTCGGGCTGCTTCGCCTGCGGCTCCGCTGTCCTTACGGTGAACTCCGTCACATCGCTGCGCTGTGGCTCCCCGGAAACCGGCTGCTGAACTGCCGCCGTCTGCCCGGAAAGCTCCGTGCCGTTGCTGTCCTGCTGCGGTGTTTCCTGCGTGGGGACTGCCGGCTGCTCCTGGGGCTGTGCTGTGGTCATCTCAGTGGGCTGCGGCTCCTGCGCCGCGGGGGCTGTCTGCTCCCGGATCGGCTGCTCGGGCTGCGCTGTCTGGAACGACTGCACCGTCTGAATCTCGCCAGCGTCCTGGGATTCCTGCGGCTGTGCCGCCTGCCCGGGCTGCGCCTGTACTGTCTGCGGCTGCTCCGGCTGTGCCTGAGTTACCACGGGTGCCTGCACCGCTTCGACTGTCGGCTGGGAAAGCTCGGTCATTTCACCGCTCTTGTCGCTCACCTGCTCCGGCTGCACCGTCTGCTGCGCCGTGAATAACGCCGCAAGCTCTGACATCGCCTCCTGCGCCGCCTCCCTGGTAGGCTCGCCGTCCTCATTTTCGGGGACCTCCACCAGCTTTGTCAGTTCCGTGAAAAGCTCCTGCGTGAGTAACTCCGTGGGGATATCCTCCAGCTTTACCTCGCCGTCCGCGACTGCCTTCGCAAGCGCGTGCATATCCACCTTTCCGTCGCTGCCGGTGAATCTCTCAACGGTCTTTGAAGCGTCCCTGGGGACGTCGTTCTTTCCGCTGAATCCGCTCAGCACCTGTGAGAATTTGTCGGACTGGTCTGCGCTGAGTTCCTCCATTCTCTGCGGAATCGCCGCGTCGGAAATCATGAAGTCGCTGCGCATATAGCCGGAACCTCCCGTGCTGAATGCTACTGCCATTTTCTCACCTCCTTTTTCATATAGTATCTATATCAGGGATCTCTCCCGGATATGCATTCAGATGCGCTGCTCGTTATGGGCGCGTATCGACTGTCCGGAAACGAACTCCTCTATGAACTGCTCGTTCTCCTTGTTGGCAGCCGCCTTGTAGTCCTCCAGCTGCTTCTCCTCGAGCTTCTCGAGGGTGCGGACGTCCTTGGTGGCTTCCACCACCACGCCCAGCTGCTTGTTGATCTCCTGCTGCTTCATCGCGGCGCTGGCGTCATGCGCGTGTATCTCCTGCTGGAGGGACACGATGTAACGCTTGCGCACCGAAACCTCGAACACCTGCGCGCCCTGGCGGCATATTATCTCCAGGTCCTGGCTGGATTCCTCCACCCGGCGGATAAGCTCCTCCTTCTCCTGGTAGATTCGCTGAAGCTCAGCCTGGAGCGCGCTCAGGGTGTTTTTCTGCCTGTCAAGCTCCTGCTGGCGGAAGTCCATCAGCTTCTGCAATGTGAACTGGAATTTCTTCAAGAGATGTCACCTCGCTGGCTCACTGCTCGTCGCCGACCGCGGCAATAAGCAGCTGCACCGTTTCCTCCAGGGTGTAGCTTTCCTCCACCCTCTGCATGAGGAACTCGTTTATCCTGTCTATCTTGCGGATAGCCTCGTCAAGCGCCGGATTCGTGCCGTGCTTGTAGGCTCCGATGGATATCAGGTCTGCGTTGTTGTTGTAGAGTGAGAGCAGGTTTCGCAGCTTGCCTGCCGCCTGCTTGTGCTCCGGAGTGTCGATCTCCGACATGAGTCGGCTGACGCTGGGGAGTATGTCTATCGCCGGATAGTGGTTCTGCGCCGCGATCTTACGGGACAGGATTATGTGTCCGTCGATGATACCGCGGACGGTGTCCGCGATCGGCTCGTTGGTGTCATCGCCCTCAACGAGCACGGTGTATATTCCCGTGATGGAGCCTTCCGGGAAGTTCCCGGCGCGCTCCAGGAGTTTCGGCATGTTGCTGTAGATCGACGGGGTGTAGCCGCGCGCTATCGGCGGCTCGCCGGTGGATAATCCGACCTCGCGCAGCGCCATGGCGTAACGGGTCAGGCTGTCCATCATCAGCAGCACGTCCTTGCCCTGCCGCATGAAGTACTCCGCAATGGCGGTCGCCGTCAGTGGGCACTTGCTTCTCATCATCGCCGGCTGGTCGGAGGTAGCCACCACCAGCACGGAGCGCGCCATGCCCTCCGGACCGAGGTCGCGCTCGATGAACTCGCGCACCTCACGTCCACGCTCGCCGACAAGGGCGATGACGTTGATATCCGCCTTGACCTTGCGCGCGATCATGCCCATCAGCGTGGATTTTCCTACGCCGGAGCCTGCGAAAATACCCATTCTCTGACCCTTGCCCATGGTGAGCAGTCCGTCTATCGCCTTTACGCCAAGCTCGATCTGCTCCTTTATCGGGGGTCTGTTGAACGGATTCGACGGCGCCCCGGTGATGGAAACGCTGTCAGTGCAGCCGGGGTCCTTCCCTCCGTCCAGCGGAAGCCCGGTGGCGTCAACGATTCGCCCGATAAGCCCGGGACCCGCCTTCACATTCAGCTTGTCCCCGGTGGAATCCACGATACTGCCGGGGCCTATTCCCTCTATCTCGGTGTAGGGCATGAGCAGGATATTGCTCTTGTTGAAGCCCACGACCTCCGCCCGGATAAAGCTCTGCATGTCCTTCGAGTAGATACGGCAGACATCGCCGATATTGCAGGCAGGTCCGCTCGCCTCGATGGTCATGCCGACTATCTTCTCGATCTTTCCCATGTAGCGGAAGGTGTCGTATTCTTTTATATCGTCGCAGAATCCTTTGAGATCAAGTGCCATGGACTTCCTCCGCTGTCGGGACTATTCCTCCTCGTCCGGCTCTTCCTCCGGCTCGGGGGATTTTTTCTTCTTCGCAGGCGCCCGGAACTTTCCGCTGCCCAGCTCCTGTATCATTCGCAGCTGGGTCTGTATGCCTGCGTCAACTATCTCGCTGCCGTTGTCGACGATCACCGTTCCCGGCTCCGCCTCGGGCAGCAGCTCCACGTCAACGTACTGTATGCCGCCGCAGAGCTCCTTCAGATACTCGTAGTCTGCGGTCAGCTCCTCGTTGGCGCCGTTCTCGCTGAGCGTTATCTTTATGCGCTCGCTGTTGCGGAATTCCTTCGCCGCCTTCTTGATAAGGCGCTTCACAGCCGCGCTGTCCTTTGATGTTATGCTGTCCAGGGTGACCTTCTTCGCGATGGCGATAACGGTGTCGTATATCTCCTTCTCGTAGTCCGCGAACAGCTGCTCCTTCTCGGAATTTATCTTCTCGGCATAGCTGCGCGCCTCCTCCAGGATATCGCGCCCGGCAGCCAGGCAAGCCTCCCTGCCGTCCTTCTGACCCTGCTCGAATCCCTCGGACTTCGCCCGGATAAACACGCTGTCGCGGTTCGCCTCGGCGTCGGAGATTATCTGCGACGCGTTGTCGTTCGCCGCCGACACGATGGATTCCGCCCGGCGTTTTGCTTCAAGGATCACCTCCTTGCCCTGCTCCACGCAGCGCGCCTTCATCTCCTCAAGGGACTTGCGCTCCTGCTCGAGGTCGCGCTCGCGCTGGTCGAGCTCGCTCATGCGCTGCTCCAGCCGGCGCTTCTGCTCCAGCAGCTCCTGCTCCGGGTCGGGGGCAGGCTCCGGGAGCCTTTCCGCCGCTCCGGATTCCTCCGCGGCGGCTGTATGCGTCTGGTTTTTCGGCAGCTCGATGGAATTGGAGATATCAACGCCGCCGCCGAAGTAAACGGAGTTCCTCTTTAATACTGACAATGCATTCCCTCCGTCATGCTGAAATTCTCAGGATATCACGCCGCGTCAGGCAATGACCTCGTCGCCGCCGCCACCGTGGGAGATCGTGATAATGCCGTCCTGCTCGAGTCTGCGTATCGTCGCGACGATATTCTGCTGAGCCGCCTCGACGTCGCGCATGCGGACGTTGTGCAGATACTCGATATCCGCCTGAAGGCTCTCCCTCGCACGGGAGGAAATGTTGGAGAATATGCACTCCGCGACCTCCTGAGTGGAGCCCTTGATCGCGATGGCGAGATCCTTGGGATCCACCTGCTTGGTGAACTCCTGGATAGCCATGGAATCCAGCGTGACGATATCCTCGAACACGAACATCTTCTGCTTGATCTGGTCTGCGAGCTTCTGGTCCCTTGCGGACAGCTCGTCGAATATGTATTTCTCGGTGGCGCGGTCCACGTTGTTCATTACTTCCGCAACGTAGCTTATGCCGCCGACCTCCATGCTGTCGATGTTGACGAGGTTCGCAAACTTCTTCTCCAGCGTCGCCTCAAGCGATTTGATGACGTCCGGGGAGGCGCGGTCCATTCGCGCGATCCTCTCAACGACCTCCACGCGCTTCTCCTTGGGAAGCTCCGCAAGTATCGCCGCCGCCTGGTCTATCCTGGCGTAGGACAGTACCAGCGCGATTGTCTGAGGGTGCTCGTTCTGCACGATAGCCAGCAGGTTCTTATAGTCTGCCTTTCTCACGAAATCGAAGGATTTCGTCTTAAGCTGCTTCGTAATGCGCTGAAGCAGCGTATTCGCCGCCTCTGCGCCGAATGCTTTCTCCAGTATCTCCCGGGCGTAGTCAACGCCGCCCTCGGTGACCACTTTCTGGGTAAGGCACAGCTCGTAGAATTCATTGAGAACGCCCTCCACCACGTCGATCGGCTGGTATTCCAGCTTGGCGACCTCGGTGGATATTGCCTCTATCTCGTCATCTGAAAGGTGCTTGTACACCTGGGAAGCGTTGTCTGCGCCCATCGCAGCAAGCACCAGAGCGATCTTCTGATTGGGAGTGAGTCCCTCCGTTGTTTTTTCTGCCATATCAAATCCCCCTCGCTGCGCGTCAGTTGTCCTTCATCATGTTCTTGATGATCTGTGCCACGATCTCCGGGTTGGTCTTGGAGAAGTCGCTTATCTCGCGCTTGAGAATTGTTTCACGGGATTCCTTCGCAGCTTCCTCGGTAAGGCTTGCAATGTTGAAGTCCACTTCCTCGGGCTGTTCCGGCTCCTGTGCGTTCGCCCCGCCTGCGGCAGCTCCGCCCTGGGCGGCGGCAGCGAATGCAGCCTCCTGGCGGCGTCTGATCTTTTTCTTCCTGGAGTGACCCATGAACAGGGTGACAACCAGCAGGATAAGCAGCAGAACTCCAAGCCCGACGACCACATAGAGCAGCACATCTCTGAATGTATCCACTCTGGGTGTGATGATCTGCACGTTGCCGTCGCCGCTGACGCCAGGATTGGTGCCATCGAGGGAGAACGGAAGATTATACACGGAAACGTAATCCAGGGTGGTTCCTGCGGCGTTCGCAACGATACTCTGGAGAGCCTCGCGCTCCGCCTGGGTCATGTTGGTCTGATTAACGACCAGACCAACGGTGAGTGCGTCGATGGAGTAGCCGTCCTTCTTGACGGTTTCCTTGATATTGGAAACGCTGTACTGTATCTCGTTCTTATTATAATAGAAAGTCTGTCCGTCCTCAAGACCGGTGATTGTGGGATAATCCGGAGAGGTGTCCGCATTGGGAGTCACTCCGACAACGCCGCCGTCCTCATCGAGCTTTCCGCCCTCGTTCACCTGATCCTGGTGATTGATGACTCCGGCATTCGTTCCGTCCGCCGGCTGATACTGGGTGGATTCAACGTCCTTGGCGTCGTAGTTAAGGCGTGCGGAAACGTTGAACGCGAATCCGTTCTCGCCGTACATCTTGGTGAACATCTCGCCGAGTCCGTCCTTGAGCACCTGCACGAATTCGCGCTCAAACTCAAGGCGCTTTCTCGCGACGTCCACGCCGGACTTGTCCTCGTCGTCGTCAACATTGTCGAGTTCGGGATCCACCCACTCATAGGAGTTCATCTTGCTGTCCATGACCGACACGTTTTCGTTGGTCAGTCCCTCGACGCTGGTGGTGACTCCGCGGTAGATGGCGCGTACTTCCGCATTGGTAAGCGGCTCCGCGTCGCTCCTCAGCTGGAGGAACACCGCGCACTGGCTGTCGCCCTTCTCCGTGGAAATGACGTAGTTTGAGGTTTCCGGCAGTGTAAGATTCACTGTCGCCGCCTGGATCTTGTCCATTGAAGATATCGTAGAGCCGAGCCTGGTTTCAAGCTGCTGACGCTTGATCTCGCGCTTGTCCATGTCGGTGCTCCAGAGATCAACGCCGTTGTCCCAGATGTCGTAGTTGGTGGTGGACTTGGGGTAGCCCTGCGCCCACATCTGCATTCTGATGGAATCCGCCCGTTCCGCCGGGACGATGACGTCGCCCTTGGCGTTGACGGTCACCTCGGGTGCTCCGTCGAGAGCCTGTATCGCGGAAGCGATCTCCCCCGCCTCGGAGTTCGAAAGCCCCGAGAACAGCACCGCCGTGTTCTTGCCGGTATTATTGAGAATAATACACAGCACGATGATTATCGCAATAACGACTATGGGAATGGAGATGACGAGAATCTTCGCCATCTTGGACGCGTCTGTCCACTTTGTCTTGACAGTCGTCACTACGGACTTTATTTTTTCATTCATTTACTGAACGACCTCCGATTTTTTTGCCGTCCCCTGACGGCGTATTGGAAATATCACACCTGCATGTTGATGATGGTGTTGTAGGCGCTGAGAGCCTCGTTCTTCACCGTCACCAGCAGCTCGACAGCGGTGTTCGCCTTGGTGATATTCGCCTGGACCTGCGCGAGGTCGTCAATGTTGCCGAGCATGAGGTCGATGGCGTCGCGGTCAACCTGTTCGTTGGTTTCGACCACGTTGTCCACCATGCCCTTGAATACGTCGAGGAACGAAGCGTTCTCAACGTTCACCGAGTATTTCTGCCCGGACTTATCGGCGCCCATCGGGGTCATGGACTCCATGGGCTTCATCTCTGTCATATTGCCTATCGCTACGAAATCAAGCATCTGTCAAATTCCTTTCGTGGGGCTTTCCTGCCGTGTAATGCGCCGGTGTCCTATCAGCTCTTGCCGATGTTGAGCGCCTTGGTCGCCATGGACTTTACCACCTCGAACACCGCAAGATTGGCGGAATACATGTTCTCCGCCTCGGTGGAATCAAGCTGCTCCGTGGCAACGTCCACGTTGGATTCATAGACGTATCCGCGCTCGTCCGCGAGGGGGTGAGTGGGGTCGTAGACCGGCTCCGCCGGGGTGGGGTCGTCAACGACCTGCTTTGCCTCGACGCCGCGGTATTTTATGTACTTATGGTAATGCGTTTCGCCGGTGCCGAGCTTGGTGGCAAGGACGCTCTTGAAGGTCTTGTCCTCGCCGAATACCACCATCTGGCGCTTGTAGGCTTCCTCCGGGGTGGAGGCAACGTTGTCGGCATTGGCAACGTTCTGCGCGATTATGTCAAGTCTGAATCTCTCCGCAGTCATGCCGGAAAGCGGAATATTGAGCGAACTCAGGAATGCCATATGTTACCCTCCGTCACTTTGTGGTCATGGCAGTTCTCACCCGGGAGAAGTTGCCGTTCATGGAATTTATCAGCGCGTCGTACTGTATCTGCGCCTTTGCAAGTTCCGCCTGCTGGGTGTCGTTATCGACGTTGTTGCCGTCCGCCTGGTCGTCGGTGTGACGGTCGATGTAAAGGCTCTGCACGAGGTTCAGCTCGGTATCAACGGTGCCGTTGCTGCGGAGCTTGTCCCGGAGCACGCCGGCGAAATCGAGGTACTTGCAGTTATAGTCGGGCGTATCTGCGTTGGCGATATTCTGGGCGATGATCTGCTGCTTCTGCCAGAGAACGGCAAGACCCTGTTCAGCCACGCGGAACGCATTGGTATCAAAAAGTGCCATATATTATCCTCTCTATCCCACGGTGGAATTTCCATAAAATAGCATACTCCACCCTATAGCTATTCGTATTATAATTATACACCATTTCACCGCATATTGCAACAATTTTTTTCAAGATATAATTCTACCATCAGTAAAACATGCTACAAAAAAATGTAAATAAACGTCATTGCTTTATTAAAATTTGTGCATTTTGTCATCTTTTGGGACTTTTTTGTGCATAGGTTACAAAACAAGCGTTATATTTTCTGCAAATTTGGCAATAACCCGGAGTTTTGCGCACCGGGTTTACGGGGATATTTACCTGGGAATGGCGCATATCCACAACAAAAATCCCCCGGCCGTGAAACAACCGGGGGATCTGATTGGGGGAAGAAAGGTGTCGTTAGAGAAGCTCTGATTAAATCTGGTGCGCAGATTGCGCCGCAGATTTTTCGCCAGATTGTACGATGAGGTCGACGCAAGGCTAACGCCTTGCTAGAACGAATTGTGCAATATTGGCGGAAAAGATGCAAGCAAGATGCGTGCCAAGCCGTCAGGCGTGATTTAATCAGTGATTCGTCAAGATTCGGAGGTGGCGTACCGTGTGGGAATGTATTCCTGAATGATGTTATCCATCATCAGGGATTCAGCGATATCCGCCATGTCGTCCGGGACGCGGAGTACCATGCATTCCGAATGGCCGTCCATGTATTCCTGCCAGGAACCTGCCTGGGTCAGCACGATGAGGTAGTCGCCTTCCGTGTAGGTGTCGCCGCTGCCGCTCGCCGCCACAAGCTCCTCCAGGGTGGGGTCGCCGGTGTCCACCTTGCCGAAGGAATCGTATAGCGGGAGGTCGCCAATGGTATCCCCGGTGACCTCGGAGTACTCCTCCTCGGAGATATTGTCCGCCATTCGCAGCATATATTCAACGTCCACCCCATTGCCCTGCGCCCTTTCAATGAACGCCGCGCTGTAGCCTGCCGGAGTGAATCCGCCGGCGATGTCCATTCCCCAGCGGTCAAGCAGGGCGATGGTATTCTCCATCCAGTCATAGACAACAATAGTCACGCGGTCTTGCGTTTCATGGGCATCTTTCTTCGTGAGGTCAATGCGGATAACGTTGTCCTTCCAGGAGTACTGCTCCTTGAAGAACTCCGGGCTTACCCGGGCGCTGTCCGCCCTTATCGCCGCAGTAAGTTCACCGGCGGCGCCGGCATTTGAAGAGAGGTCGGTGTACATTCCGTCTGCGGAAACGGATTCTATCTTGTAACCGTCAAGCAGTGATTCATTCAGACGGGAGAGGACATTGCTGCTCCAGCCCTCCGGCGAGAGCATCTGCGCCTTTACCTTTTCGAGGGTCGCGCTCGTCACGTCGTATTCCCTGAGGAGCGTTCCGCCGTCTTTCAGGACGTAATAGAGCGACACGGTGCACAAACTGTTCTTTTCTGCGAACATGTCGCCCAGCGCTTCCTCGTGGATATCCCGGACAAGCTCCAGAAGTTCGTCGCCGCTCCGGGCGGTTATGTTGAAGTAGCGGTCCGGGGAGGAGTAGTCGATTACGGTTTCCCGATGGTCGAGGTAGGTCGCCTGGACGGACTTCACCTCCGATGGCGCAGGGATATAGCTGCCGGAGCCGAATCCGTTGCAGAGATTCAGCAGGGCGCATATCGCCGCACTGGCGGCAAGGGTGCCTACCCAGCTGAGTACCGTCCGCCCGAACCTGCGGAAGTTCTTTCCGCTGATGAGGGACATGATGATATAGAAGATGAATGTGCCTATGATGGTGCCGATTATCAGTCCCAGAATAAAGTCTGAGCTGCCGTTTGTGCCGAAGGAGTCCTGGTTCCGCAGGTATGCCGCAATGCTGTAGCATACGGGCATGACTATCGAGAAGATGACGATACCCGGGACTATGACGTCCGTTCCGCGGTAGACGAAGGACATTCCCACACGCTCTGCGCGGCGGAACTTCATCAGGAAGTACGCCCCGGCAAGGAGCGCCAGCGTGACGATCACCGCCGGAACAAGGTACTGCACCTGCATGATTGGCGCAGTACCGATCACACGAGAGGATATGCCGGCGTCATATGCCGAGGTGGAGAACCAGGAATAGACCGTGGCGATCACCATGCCAATCGGCGAGGTGGAGGATATCGAATACATCGAGCTTGCGAAGCCGCCGGAATAAGGACCCAGCACTGCGCCGTAAACACCGCTCTCCACCAGGAGAATCCCCAGGACGTGGATAACCGGGATCGCAACGTTGACGAGCACCGGGTAGATATACGCCTCGGCAGTCCTGCCGCAGACGGAGAGCGTCAGCAGGCAGACGGCTATCTGCATTACGCAGGCGGTCACTCCGGTGAACGCAGCCTGCCTTATTATCTCAAGGATAGCAGGGAACGCCGTGCCCTCCTCCGGGGCCTGGACGAAGGCGAGTATCAGCGTGCCGATGAGAGCCGCCGCGAGGTGCGGAAGAATGCTGACCGTGAATACCGCTGCGAGGTCGCCGAAGAACCGTGTGTTGTGGTTCACCGGCAGGGAGTAGTCCATATCAACAGTGGTCCTGTTGTACAGGTAGCGGAATCCGCGCAGAGTGGTCACGAACGTGAATATGAACAGCGCCACCAGGCACAGCCCGGCAATAACCGCCGCGGTGATGGTCAGGGAATACATCGTCTGGAGATTGTTTTCAATGGAGTTCATCTGCTCAAACGCCTGGGCGCCGCTGTGATTCTGTATCAGGTCGTTGTATTTCTGGTAGTAGTCGTTGGAAGCGCCGCATGCCGCCGCGACCATCGCCGTCAGCAGCGGATAGCTCAGCAGGCTGAGGATAGAACACATGATCAGCTGGGGTCTGAGATACCGCACCTTGTTGCGGTAATACGGCAGGAACTTGTAGAAAACCCCGGATTTAGCCGCCGAGTTTTGAGCTGTCATAGCCGAGCACCTCCATTTCGTAGATGAATATTTCCTCAAGGGACAGCGGAACTTCGTCGTAAAGCTTCGGGGAGTGCTTCTCCACCGCCGCGCGGACTGCCTCCCGGTCGCCCCGGGCGATGAGATGTACGACGCTTCCGTTCATCTCCAGATGGAGGATATCCACGCCGTCTGCGGATAATTCCTCCCGGGTGACGGGGCCGTCGAACGCGGTCTGTATCTTGAACACGCTTCCCTTCACGCTGTCCAGCTCCCGGTCGAAGATGACCTTTCCGTTGTGGAGGAGTCCCACGCGGTCGCAGAACTCGTCGATCTCCCCTAGATTGTGGGAGCTGAATATGACTGTCAGCCCGGAATCCACCATCGCGTCTATCAGCATCTGCTTGACGATTATGCGCATGGTGGGGTCAAGCCCGTCGAAAGCCTCGTCCAGGAACAGATACGGCGTTCTGCACGCTATTCCGCAGATGACCGCCGCCTGGCGCTTCATTCCCTTTGAGAAGGTGCTCAGGCGCTTCTTCATCGGCAGCCCGAGAGTGGAGTGCAGCTTCTGCCACAGCCCCTCGTCAAAGCTGCTGTAAAAGCTCCTGTAATACTGCTTCATCTCCGCGAGGGTCATGTTGTTGAACTGCACCGTTTCGTCGTTGATGAAGAACACGCGCTCCTTCAGCGGCGCGTTGTCGTAGACCGCTTCGCCGTCGATGAGAGCCTCTCCGCCGTTCAGCCGGTAGATCCCGGAGAGCACCCTCATCAGCGTGGATTTCCCGGCGCCGTTGGAGCCGAGAAGTCCGTAGGCGCACCCCTCCGGAATAGTCAGGCTTATCCCGTCGAGGGCGTTCCTGTCGTCAAAGCGCATGACTGCGTTCTTTACCTCAATCATGAATTACCACCCTTTCCCCATATTTCTTCTGCAAGGCTGTTAATCTGCTCCAGCGTAATGCCTGCGCGGCACGCCGCCCGGAGTTCCTCCCCGGTCCGGCGCAGAGCCTCGCTGCGCAGGGCGTCCGCGGCATTGTCCCCGGCGGAAACATAGCTGCCCTTTGCAGGCACGGAGTGTATCAGCCCTGCCTGCTCCAGCTGGGAATACGCCTTCTGCACCGTGTTCGGATTTATCCCGAACTGCTTCGCCACCTCCCGGACTGCCGGCAGGCGCTCTTCCGGCTTCAGCTCCCCGGTGGAGATCAGCCGGGCGATACCGCTGCAGAGCTGCTCGTAGATCGGCTGTTTTCCCTCCAGCCGTATATTCAGCATGGTACCTTCCTCCTTTCGGGATTCCAGATGTTAGTGTATTATCTGTGTTGGTACAGTTATTGCAACACAGTTAATACAGTTTGTCAAGGGGGTAATCAAATTTTTTCAAAAAAATTTGGCGGAGATCTCTCTCCGCCAGAGACCGTCGAAAAATCCCCTAAAGGGGCTTTTCCGCCGAACATCCCAGCTGCGC